>Ga0209121_10000250_pt1 | contig 57554 bp, 61 predicted proteins | sample Cruoilmetagenom3_FD_187292 | JGI IMG/M metagenome (GOLD analysis project Ga0209121, IMG submission 187292) | Oil polluted marine microbial communities from Coal Oil Point, Santa Barbara, California, USA - Sample 3 (SPAdes) (version 2) | ecosystem: Environmental > Aquatic > Marine > Oil seeps ...
TGACCTGCGGAATCGTGGTATATGTATTTTCTGAGTCTATTTCGGTATCGGCACGTCGTGCTAGGCGAAAACGACTCCATTCTCGGAGTGGGTGAAAGGTCGTCAATGGGTACACGACTCGCAAAAGGGATCGCGCGCGCGACCGCCATCGCTGTGACGGTCTCAATGCTCGTTGCCATACCCGCGATCGCGGCACCGGTGAGCCCTTCCGCGCCTGCCACCCAGACACCAGAATCCACTCCAGCCGTCGAGACCTCGACAACACCTTCACCTTCCGACGAGACCTCGTCCGTGATCGACGTCCCGCTCGACCCCGAGACACTCCGTTTCCGTGCGAAACTCGCCGACAAACAGGCTGAGCTCGACGCTTTCATGGATCAGCTCGACGAACTCGATCGTGAACTGGCACTGGCAGCCGAGTCCTATAACGAGGCCGTCGATCGGCTCAATCTGACCAAGGAGCGAGTCGCGCTGGCGGCGACCGATCTGATCAACGCCAAGGTCGCCTACGAAGCGCAGCTCGATCTGCTCGATTCACATACCGAGGAGACCTACCGCAACGGCACCTACCACGCCATCGAGGTACTCCTCGACTCCAAGTCACTCTCGGACTTCATCGCCCGCGTCAAATTTCTGAACACGATCGGCATGGCCGATGCAGACCTTGCCAAGCGCCTCTTCGCACAGCAGCAGTATATGGAGAGCGTGGCCGAAGATCTCGAAGGAGCTGAAATGGAGGCGGCGGCTCTGGAGTTCGAGCTCAAGGCGCGCCAGATCGAGATCATGCTTCGCATCCAGGAGCGGCAGACCATGCTCATGAGCGCGCAGTCAGAACTCCTGGAACTGCTCGACGCCGAAGCCGGGCGTCGCCAAATCGAGGAGGCCGAACTGCTCAGGGCGATACTGTCCGGTGCGAGCGATGTCGGCATCGAGGTATCCACAGGAAGCCCCGTGGAAACTGCGCTGGCCTACCACGGCATCCCCTATCTGTGGGGTGGAGAAACGCCCGCTGGCTTCGACTGCTCGGGACTGATCATGTACGTCTACCGCCAGCATGGAGTCAACCTGCCGCACTACTCCGGTAGCCAGTTCCTCCTGGGTGCCAAGATACTGCCGGCAAATCTGATGCCCGGCGATGTGGTCTTCTTCGGCTCACCAATCCACCACGTCGGAATGTACATCGGTGCGGGATACTACCTTCACGCGCCACGTACCGGGGACTTCGTCAAGATCTCTCGCCTGCTCGATCGGGATGACTACGCAGGCGCACGTCGCTACGACTGGATGCCACGTGTAGGCAACCCTTCGGGCGGATTCCTACCACAGGGGTCCGAAAGTGAGATGCTACCGTAGTAACGGCACTCTAATCATGAACCGGGGGGCATATGAAGGACATCATCGCCGCCGCACTCGATGCGGCCCAGATGTCGGGCGCAACCTACGCCGACACACGCATCGTAGACACGCGCAGCGAGGAGATATCGGTCGCCAACGGTCGCGTCGAGGGCGTGGAGTCCAACGCATCGTTCGGCATCGGCGTTCGCGTGATCGCAGACGGCTCGTGGGGCTTCGCGTCCAGCAGCGAGGTCACACTCGACAGCGCGGTCGTGCTCGCTAAGCAGGCGGTCGCCATCGCTCGTGCATCGGCCACAGTACCCGGCGAGCCCATTCGCCTGGCGGACGTGGACGCATATCAGGATCGCTGGTCCGGCCCCTGCGTGATCGATCCCTTCACCGTGCCACTCCAGGACAAGCTCGACGTCCTGCTACGTGCCGACGAGACCCTCCGCGCCAATGAGAAGGTTGCACTCACCAAAGCGCACATGGGCTTCTATGCGGTGCACAAGCACTTCGGCTCGACCTTGGGCAGCTACATCGAGCAGGATCACGTTGAGACCGGCGCGGGCATCGTTGCCTATGCCGTCGAAGGCGATGAGGTACTGTCGCGCAGCTATCCCAACTCCCATGGTGGCGACTGGATACAGGGAGGCTGGGAGGTCATCGAAGCGATCGACCTGCCCGGCAATGCACCGCGCGTGGCCGAACAGGCCGCCGCACTTCTCGCGGCTGAGCCCTGTCCCACCGGCAAGATCGACCTCATCATCGACGGCAGCCAGCTGGGCCTGCAGGTGCACGAGTCCGTTGGGCACCCCACTGAGCTCGACCGCGTTCTGGGCGACGAGGCGGCATTCGCGGGCACCTCATTCCTGGGCCTCGACGACCTCGACACCCTGCGCTACGGCTCCGAGCATGTGACTATCACCGCCGACGCCACCGTGCCCAACTCGCTGGGCAGCTTCGGCTATGACGACGAGGGTGTCCCCGCGCAACGCGACCCACTTGTGAGCGATGGTCTGCTCACCGGCTTCCTAACGTCACGCGAGTCCGCCACCTCCATCGACCGCACCAGCAACGGCTGCATGCGCGCCGACGGCTGGAACCGCATCCCACTCATCCGCATGACCACCGTGTCCCTGGAGCCGGGCGACTGGACGTTCAAAGACCTCATCGCCGACACAGAGGACGGCCTCTATATAGAGACGAACAACTCCTGGTCCATCGACGACAAGCGGCTGAACTTCCAGTTCGCCTGCGAGATCGGCTGGGAGATCAAGAACGGAGAGCTGGGACGTATGGTCAAGAACCCCAACTACACCGGCATCACGCCCGAGTTCTGGAACTCGTGCGACGCCGTGTGCTCGCGCGACCACTGGAAAGTCTGGGGCCTCAACAACTGCGGCAAGGGCGAGCCCATGCAGGTCGCCCACGTCGCCCACGGAGCCGCGCCCGCGCGATTCCGAGGCGTGAGTGTGGGGGTGGGCCGATGAAGAACATCGACGCGACTCGCGATCTCGCCGCCCGCACCGTTGCTCTGGCGCAGGAGGCTGGCGCAGAGCAGGCCGAGGTACTCGCTATCTCCGAGACCTCGTCGCTCACACGCTTCGCGGGGAATCGGATTCATCAGAACGTCGCCGAGAACGACTCTCAGATATCTCTGCGCGCGGTCGTGGGAAACAGGACCGGCGTGGCATCCACTAACCGCCTCGACCAGGAATCGCTGTTCGCATGCTGCGAATCAGCCGTTGCGATCGCCAAGAGTTCACCGGCCGACGAGGCGTTCCCGGGCCTGCCCGAGCCCACTCCGGTCACCGCGTCAGATCGCGCGATCCAGCGCACCATCGACTTCACCGCCGCTGATCGCGCACAAGCGGCTGGAGCCATCATCGAGCAGTCGCGTGTTCGCGACCTCACTGCAGCCGGCAAGGTGCAGACCACCATCGCCGCGATCGCCATCGCCAACTCGCTGGGCATCGACTGCGCCGCGCTCACCACCAGCGCCGTCGCCACTGTCCTATCCATGGGCGGACATGGCGGATCGGGCTGGGCTTCCTTCATCGGCCCGGATGCATCCGAACTCGCAGCGGAGGCGCTGGGCGATCAAGCCGCAGCACTCGCCGACCGAAGCGCTACACCGGGCATTCTCGAGGCAGGCGACTACACCGTCGTCCTCGCACCTGAAGCCGTCGGCGACCTAGTGGAGTTCTTGGGATGGATGGGCTTCTCAGCCAAAGCGGTCGCTGAGGGACGCTCCTTCATGACCGGGCACGAGGGCGAGAAACTCATGTCGCCACTCGTCTCCATCGTTGACGACGCGCTCGCATCGCACGCCATGGGACCCACGTTCGACTACGAGGGTGCCGCCAAGACGCGTGCGGCGCTCGTCGAGAACGGCGTCGTGGGCAGTCCGGTGACCGACTCCTACTGGGCGGCGCGGACTGGCACCGCCAACACCGGCCATGCACTTCCCGCGCCCAGCGCGTGGGGACCTCTGCCTCTCAACCTGGAGATGGCTCCCGGCGATGCAAGCATCGATGAACTCATCGGCTCGGTCGATCGCGGCGTCTACGTCACCCGTTTCCACTACGTGAACATCGAGGATCCGGTACCTGTGCTCCTCACGGGCATGACGCGCGACGGCACGTTCCTCATCGAGAACGGAAAGCTCACCCGGCCGCTCAAGAACCTGCGCTTCACGCAGAGTGCGGTGCAGGCGCTGAACAGCGTGCGAGGAGTCACTCGCGAGCGGAGACTTGTGGGCACCGAGGGCACCGCGAGCTACGTGCCCGGCCTGCTGATCGACGGCTTCTCGTTCACCGGCCAGACCGGCTAACGCGACGCGTTCTCAGCTTCCTGAGCGGCGATGATGTCCTTGACCTTCATGAGCCTCGTGAGGTTGCTGCGCTCTGCCTCCTCGAGCTTCATGCCTATGTCATGGATCGCGTCCGAGAGCTGCGGTATCAACACATGCTCCAACGCATTGACCCGCCGACGAGTGCGCTCGATCTCAGCCGCCAGCAGCTCGATCGCCTTCTCACGCTCGGCGAGTTCGATGAGCTTGGGTGCGATCGCTCCCACTGACCCCAGAGCGCTGTCCAGGATCGCCGGTGTGGTCACAAGAGAGTATCCGCCCGGCTCGGGCAGCTCCTGCACCTCGAAGACGGGTATACGCACGCTCATGACGTTCCGCTCGGTCACCTCGACCAGATCGACCGGTGCTCCGGCCGCCAGTGCCTGCACGAAGGATGCTCGGCCTGCCTCGGCACGAGCCACGGCGATGATGCCGTATGTGGCCAGAAGTTCACGCTCGACCTCCGCACGCAGTCGACGGATCTCGCCGATGCGCGCCAGGAACTCCTTCATGAGTTCGTCGAGCTTGTCCTTGAGTAGCTTGTGGCCGCGCTGCGCCACCGTGCGTCGGCGTCGGAGCTTCATGAGCTCCATGCGATTGGGGTTCACGCGCAAGGCGGGCATCAGGCGATCACCCACTCATAGAAGATGAAGATCATGAGACCCACCACGGCGACCGTGTTCACGGTTCGAAGAACGTTCACCGCACGGGACGGCTTCACGCCCCACGACAGAAGCGCACGATTGCCTGCCACCTGCAGCACGACGAGTGCCACGAGCAGCAATGCCAGAACGATCCATGTGATGGCTTGGAACATTCCTAGCCTTCCGTGTCCGGCAGATAGCGCTCCACGAACTCGTCCTTGATGCGCTTTAGCTCGGTGCGCGGCAGATGTGTCATGAGTTTCCAGCCCAGCGAGAGCGTGTCTTCGACCGTGCGCTCCTCGTGCTCGCCCTGGCGGATGAACTCACTCTCGAACGCATCCGCGAAACCGGCGAACGCCTTGTCGTCGTCGGACAGGGCGGACTCGCCCAGGATCACGGCAAGCTCCTTGGCCTGGATGCCGCGAGCGTAGGCACCGAACAGCTGGTTGGAGAGGTCCGCGTGATCCTCACGTGTCTTGCCTCCGCCGATGCCCTTCTGCTTCAGTCGCGAGAGCGACGGCAACACGGCGACCGGCGGGTAGATGCCGCGGCGGTGCAGGTTGCGATCCAAGATGATCTGGCCCTCGGTGATATAGCCGGTGAGGTCAGGGATCGGGTGCGTCTTGTCGTCCTCGGGCATGGTGAGGATCGGGATCTGGGTGATCGAGCCCTTGCGGCCCTTGATGCGACCGGCGCGCTCGTAGATGGTGGCCAGGTCGGTGTAGAGGTAGCCGGGGAAACCTCGGCGTCCCGGGACCTCCTTGCGTGCTGCCGAGACCTCACGCAGCGCCTCGCAGTAGTACGTCATGTCGGTAAGGATGACCAGCACGTGCATGTCGCACTCGTACGCCAGATACTCGGCGGCGGTAAGCGCCATGCGCGGGGTCGCGATGCGCTCGACCGCGGGGTCGTCGGCTAGGTTCAAGAACATCACCGAGCGCTCGATGGCCGCTGTGTTGCGCAGCTCGCTCATGAAGAAGTCGGCGTCCTCAAAGGTGATGCCCATGGCAGCGAACACCACGGCGAACTCACCCTCGAGCTTGTCGCCCACCTTCTGTGGGTCATCGCTGCGACCGAGCACTGCCGCCTGACGTGCGATCTGCGCCGCGAGTTGGTTATGCGGTAGACCGGACGCCGAGAAGATCGGCAGCTTCTGGCCGCGCACCAGCGGGTTCAGCCCGTCGATACTGGAGACGCCCGTCTGAATGAAGTCGTCGGGGAAGTCGCGCGCCGTCGGGTTGATCGGCGAACCGTAGATGGAGAGGCGCTCATCGGGCAGGATCTCAGGCCCATCGTCACGCGGACGACCCAGACCGTCGAACACGCGGCCCAGCATGTCGCGGGAAACGCCCAGTGTGAGGCCTCGGCCCAGGAAACGGACCTTGGTCTGGCTCGGGTTGGAACCCTGCGTGCCCTGGAACGCCTGGACCAGTGCAACGTCCTCGTTGACCTCGAGCACGTTGCCCATCGACTTCGTGCCGTCGGGGAACTCGAGCTCGACCAGTTCGCCGTAGGTGACACCGGAGACGTTCTCCACCAGCATGAGGGGGCCGACGATATCGCGTGTGGTCATATACTCGCGCTTCATCGGGCATCACCTGCTTCGATGCCCTCTCCAACGAGCTGTGTCTCGATGTCGGACCCGATCTCGTCGAACGTGGACATCTGGTCCTCCTCCAAGTACTTGGCTCGAGAGATCCGCTCACGTACCGGCGCGGTGAATATCCGCTTGAGGGGCGCACCTTCCGCATGCGCCTCAAGTGCCTTCTCGTGGAACAGCAGGATCGTCTTGAGCAGATGGTCCTGCTTGGCGAGCGAGGTGAACTGATCGTCGTCGCGGAACGCGTTCTGCTGCATGAAGTCCTCACGGATCGACTTGGCCGTCTCCATGAGGATCTGCTCCTCGGGACTCAGCGCATCGACGCCGACGAGACGAGCGATCTCGGCGAGCTCGCTCTCGCGCTGCAGGATCTCCATGCAACGGTCACGGCGAGGTCGGAACTCAGTCCCCACGTTCTCGACCCAGTAGGGCTTGATCTTGTCCAGATAGAGCGAGTAACTGGTGAGCCAGTCGATCGCCGGGAAGTGACGCTGGAACGCGAGCGTGTCCTGCAATGCCCAGAAGACCTTCACCACGCGCAACGTGTTCTGGACAACAGGCTCGGAGAGGTCCCCACCCGGAGGCGAGACCGAGCCGACGACCGATACGGATCCGATCCGCTTCCGGTCTGCGACACTCTCGTGCCCACCGGCCCCCGCGATGCCACCGACCGCCTTATCAGCAGCGGCCTCCTCAACCGAAACACTGCCCTCGGGCAGCGGACCGCCGAGTGTGGCAACCTTGCCTGCGCGCTCATAGAACGCCGCGAGCTTGGTGCCCAGGTAGGCGGGGTAGCCTTCGTCGCCGGGCATCTCCTCGAGGCGCCCGGAAATCTCGCGCATGGCCTCTGCCCATCGGGAGGTCGAGTCGGCCTGCAGCACCACGTTGTAACCCATGTCGCGGAAGTACTCCGCCATGGTGATACCGGTGTAGACGCTCGCCTCGCGCGCGGCGACGGGCATGTTGGAGGTGTTGGCCACGAGCACGGTGCGCTTGAGCAGCGGCTCGCCAGAATAGGGGTCGATGAGCTCTGGGAACTCCATGAGCACGTCGGTCATCTCGTTGCCGCGCTCACCACAGCCGATGAAGATGACGACCTCGGCGTTGGACCACTTGGCGATCTGGTGCTGCGTGACGGTCTTGCCGGCGCCGAACGGTCCGGGAATGCACGCCACGCCGCCCTTCATGAGCGGGAAGAACGTGTCGATCACGCGGGTTCCGGTGACCAGAGGCTCGTCGACCGAGAGCTTGCCGCGATAGGGCCGAGGCACGCGCACCGGCCACTTCTGCATGAGCAGCAGATCCGCCAACGAACCCGCAGCTGTCCGCACATGACCCACGGGCTGCTCCACGGTATACGTTCCGCTCGCGATGTCCTCGACAGTGCCGGAGACGCGCGGAGGCACCATGATGCGATGCGTGATGACCTCGTTCTCCTGAACGATGCCGATCACGTCTCCGCCCTCGACGATGTCCCCTGCAGCCACCGTGGCATGGAACACCCACGTGGCGTCTCTGCTGAGACCCGGAGCGGTCACGCCACGGGCGAGGAACGCACCGGCGAGCGCCTCAAGGGCATCGAGCGGCCGCTGTACGCCATCGTAGACCGCACCGAGCATGCCCGGACCCAGCTCGACTGACAGCGGCGCACCTGTAGACTCGACCGGGTCGCCCGGCCCGAGCCCCTCGGTCTCCTCGTACACCTGGATCGAACAACGTGTGCCGCGCATCTCGATGATCTCGCCCATGAGCCCCTCGGCTCCCACTCGAACGAGGTCATACATCCGGGATTGCGTAAGTCCCTCCGCAATCACCAGCGGACCGGCGACCTTGACGATTCTTCCTTGCTCCATCTACACGTCCTCTTCCTGCAATCGCCGACGAGACCACTCCGGTCTCCGTCGTGCGCTTCCGAAAAAGTCTCAGACCTCCGCTGCGAAGGCCGTTGTCCCCAATGCACGTTCGATCGCGCCGTCGAGCTTTGCCTTGCCGACACCACCGGCGCTACCTGCGCCGGGAATCACCGTCACTGCGGGAATCGGGCGATCGGTATTCTCGGCCACGAGGTCAGCAAGCACCTCGAAGATCGGCTCGGTGACGAACACGACCGCGTACTCCCCACTCTCCAGCTCCCGCCAGAGATCGCGCGCGGCCGACGGGTCGTCCACGGGAAACACCGCGAATCCAAGAGGCCGGAATCCCGCCACACTGGTCGCATCTCCCACGATCGCCACCTTGAGCGCCATCTACACCACGTCCCTGAGTCGCTCGCGCAGCACATCCGTGTCAGCTCCGGCCAACCGACCGATGAGCAGGGCCCGCAACACCGAGACCTCAGCCCGCCGTGTCATGGCATACGCCACGACGGGTTCGGGGCCGATGGCCACCATGCGCGCCTCCCGCAGCACGCGGGACAACACTCTCTCAGCGACCACATCGAAACGGTTCGGGTCGAGCAACGCTTCCGCATCCAAACCGGAGAACATCCGTTGGCTGGCGAGGGCGGTCGCGGCCTCTACGATGGGAGCCCGATACATGCTCACGAAACGCGATTCAGGTATCGAGCCGCCCGGCACGAAATACTGTTCAGCCACGGCGACCGCAAGCCCCTTGGAGCGTGCACGGAGAAACGCCTTGATATTGCCCAGATCCGCCATTGACTCGACCAGGCTCACGAGGAACTTGCTTCCGGACCGAGCAGCGAGCACTCCGGCCCATGCATACAGCGTCGTATCCACTGCCTGATCGATGAGATCCGCTTGAATGGTCTCGTTGTCGAGTGAGGCCAGACGACGTGCAGACGCTCTGGCCTCGGCCATCTCTCTGGAAAGCCCTACGCCGGTCGCGAAATCCTCAACAGATGTAAGCGCCAGCGGATCCGCCATCTCTATCGCCGGGATGCCCAAGACCTCCGCCTTGAGAGCGGCACGCAAGTTCGCGAACTCGTGCTGCGCACGGAAGAAGTCAATGAGGCTCTCCGGTAGATTGGCCCGCTCCAGGAAGTCCGAGTACACCTCGGACAGTGAAGCGTCCAACGCCCGCTCGACCCCGTCAGCCGTGCTGACTCCCTCAAGATGCCCGCCGTACGGGGTTTCTGAGAGAATGCGTTGCTGATCCCGAAAATCAGGCGCGTCCAGCAGTCGCTCGAATGCTGAGCGAGAGAGCAGTCGCGTCTCCAGAACGCGTGCGCGTCCTGTGGCGAAGCCGTAGCGTATGGGGTCGCGAACGACGTTCACTGCCGGCTACCCCTCCGTCTCGTCGAACAGGACCTGACCGGCCAAAGCAACCATCTCAGCGTGACGAGCCTCCACCATCGATGCGGGCGAGATCTCCACGCGCATGCGCTTGCCCACAAGCATCGCTCCCTGCTCGATCTCACTCGTGGAACCTTCGATGCTCACTTCAAGATCATGCTTGGCGAGCGCATCGGGCAACGCTTCGCGCAACCGAGACGCATCGGCCTCGGCGAGCACGAGCGACTCGTCCCCGCGAGCGACCTCCGCGATACCGCGCGCGATGAGCGCCGCATACTCTACGTCGGGGAGCTCCTGCATCTTGTGCACCACACCAACCAGCACGCGCTCGATCAGCACCCGTTTCTCGGCCACCAGCCGATCTCGACCTCGCAGTCGTGCCCCGGCCAATAGCGTGGCAGCCTCATCACGAGCGATGGCCCGCTCAGAAGCCAGCGTGGTCTCCCGCTCCGCCTCTGCACGCCCCTCCGCAGCATGTCTCAGCTGCTCGGAATCCTGCTCAGCGGCGAGCACCAGCCCTGCGGCTTCGCGCTCTGCGTCGTCGGATATGCGACGGATGATGTCTGCGAGTGCCACGGCCTACCTCAGCGCATTCATCATCATGATCGAGACGATGAACGCAAGGACCGCGTAGGTCTCAACCAGCGCCGGGAAGATCAGTGACTTACCCGCGTTCTCGTCCTTCTTTGCGACCATACCAGCCGCACCTACCGCAACGGCACCCTGGTAGATACCAGAGACGGCGCAAAGCAGCGCCACAGGCAGACACGCGAAGAACACGCGCATACCCTCGGTCGCAGAGAGATCGAGATCGCCTATGAAGCCGATCGCGAGCAGCGCGGTGATGAAGCCGTAAATGCCCTGCGTGGACGGCATGGCCGCCAGCGGAAGCACCTTACCGAACTTCTCACCATCCTCGGCGATGATGCCTGCCGCGGTGTTGCCGATCGTGGACAAGCCAATGGCGGAACCCAGCCCGCCACCGAACGCCGCGAGTGCCCCACCGAACAGCACCCACTCCACACCGCTCATGCCCAGCACGAACTCTTTCACTTGGCCGCTCCTCCTTCCGCTTCACCCGTGTCCGAGTGAAGAACCACCGACTGTTGACGCAGGGAGAACGGCTGATACGGCCGACCCCCGCCCTCGTAGAACTTGCCAAAGAACTCCACGAACTGCAGGCGCGCAGGGTGCACGAACGCGCTCAGCAGGTTGATCACGACATTGAATGTGTGGCCGACGATGAAGATGAGAGCACCGCCCAGCACCGCCACGCCGCCGCCACCGCCCACCATGGCCGCAAGATCATTCATGACGCTGCCCACAAGCAGGCTCGCCATGCCCAACGCCGCAAGGCGTGAATAGGAGATGAAGTCCGACGCGATACCGACCACGTCATAGAGACCCAGCAAACCGCTGGCGATCGTCTTGAGGAAGCCAACCGGTCCACGCACTTCCCAGATGCGACCTTTGGTGAGAATGAGCAACCCCGCTCCCCCTCCAATCGCCGGGACCAGCAGGTCGGGAACGGCAACGCCCAAGCCGACGGCGGCGATGAACACGACGACCGCGATCTCGCCCAAAGCCCGACCCACGTCGCCCTGCTTGACGAAACGGTACGAGTTGATCAGCACTCCCAGCAGCACGTGCACGACACCGAGCGCGACGGAGAAGACCAGGAACGTGGTCGCGTCATCAGGCAGGTCGAGAACCGGCTTGTAGCGCAGGAACGAAGGCAGGGTGCTCTCCGCAAGCGCGAAATAGCTTCGCGTGGGCACTCCGGCGATGATGGAAGCAACGCCACCGTAGATGAAGAGGTCCATGAACTTCTTGACGCCCGGCGCAACGTCGAGCCGCGTCTTGATGAGCCAACACGCGATGATGAGCATCAGCCCGTAGCCGACATCGCCGATGCAGATGCCAAAAAAGAGAAAGAAGAACGGCGCCACGAACGGGGTGGGGTCCAAGTCGCCGTAGCGCGGCCTACCGTACAGGTCGGTGAGGGACTCGAAAGGGGCCATCCACTTGGGGTTGTCGAGCTCGACGGGAACCTCGTCATCCGGACCCGGGTCCGCGAACACGAGATCGATATCACGACCCACGGGAGCGAGATCGGCCACGAGTTCCTCACGGCGATGCTCGGGCAACCAGCCGGTGATGAGGAAGGTCCTCTCACTGGACATGAAATCGCGACGGACCTCCACGGCATCTCTCCGCGAGAGCAGCATTTCGACCAGAGCGAACGTACGAGAGTACTCCTGCGCGAGATTCAATGCGCGCGCCTCGAGTTCCGCACGCTCCAGCCCGAGCTCAGCGATCCGCTCGGATGCCCGCGAACTCTCCTCCGCAGGATAGTCCTGCAGGTCGGGAAAGCTCACCTCTTCGAACTCCGTGAGCGAAAGTGCCGAGCGCACGCTTGCGAGTGCTTCGCGATGCGTCATGATGACCCACGCCTCACGCGAACCGGCTGCACCCACTTCCGCGACGGAGACGAGATTGATCTCGTTGCGCAGGGACTGTCGGATCTCCTGTGATGCGACCTCGGGAACGGTTCCGGTGAAGAGCACGACGTTCTCGGTGCCCTTCCACTGGGATATCTGAAGGTGCAATCCGCCCCATGGGGCAAGGGTCTGTACGAGATCGCTCAGCCTCACGCACTCACGCTCGTTACTCGCCAAGCGATCGGACATGCGCTCGCACTCACGATAGAGGGCAAGAAAATCGCCGTCTGAATCCAGGTTCACGTACTCGTCGCGCGTGAAATGAAACTTCTCGGACACGAATGTCGCGAAGGGCGCCTCATTGACATGGAAACGGCCAAGGAAATCGCGCACGAACTGGGCGTCTGCGATCTGCTCATCGAGCATGTGCAGTCGATCACCGTCGATCGCCATGGGATTGAGCACGGACGTATCGCCGTCCTCCGTACTCACCCCTTCTGCCGACAGGATCTCTTCGCATGCGGCATCGGAGACCCCAGCCGTGGGGCACGCGACGACCTGGAGGGCGCCCGCATGCTGCAACCGCTCGACCAGCTCATCGGCGACGGACTCGTGGCCGATCACGGTGACTTTGAGCATCCGGGCGACGGCCACGCAGTCTCACCCCACCAGTTCTGAGACGAGGGAACTTGCAGCGGCATCAAGACGGGACTCGGCACGCGAGACGACGCGAGCCAACTCGGCCTCTGCGTCGCGCTCTGCAGCTGCGGCAGCGGCATCGGCCTCACGCATGATGCCCGCTCGCTGCTCACGACCCTCGTCGACAGCATCCCGAGCCGCGGACTTCACGATGAGATCGGATTCAGTACTTGCTTCGGCACGAATTTCGCGTGAACGTTCTCGCGCAGCGTTCACCGCGCGGCGTGCCGCTTCTTCGGCAAGGAATATCTCCTCGAGCTTCTCCATTTTGCATCCCCCTGACCGATCACAATGGAGGCAGAACCGTAGATGGATTCTATCACTGACCCGAAAGAACTCGGAACCGGATTATGAACTGGCGATAGGATGCTGCGCATTACGGACGAGCAGCACGCTATACTGAGGTTCGCCATAGACCCCTCTTCACCCGCTAAGGACATGTCCCAGAACACTGATCCCACATCCAAACGTGACTCTCGCCCCTATCGGCCAAGGCGACGGAACAGGACCGTGCGGCGCATCAACACCACGCCGCCGCGGAGCACCGACGGCCCCATCGTCACGCCTCGCGCGTCCGTGGGCATAGCCCTGCGCGACCGCGACCTTCGACGTCAAGCCGCTCGCAAGCGCAAAACTCGCACGGACATCATGATCGCGGTTGTGGCCGTTGTGCTGGTGACCGGGCTGCTCGTCGCGTGGAACGCTACCCGAGGCGGCGGCACGGAGTCAGTGAGCGCCGTGGTGGCGCAGGAGACCTCAACCGCCGATCGCGAGCCCACGCCGATCTTCGCCACCTACCGCAGCCTACCCATGCGCCTCGCCGTGCCGGTGGAGGCTCTCACCGAGATCGGCTTCCATCAAGCATCGGGGACGAGCGCGCTCAGTATGGGAACCTCACTTCCCGACGCCGACATGACCGCAGCTGCCGAGAACAGCGGGACACCGCGCACGTCTCAGGCGTCCAATGGCACCACCGTTCTCGATGCAGAGGTCCTGCGCATGTGGCGTAGCGGACGGACTGGAGAGCCTGATACCGCCGTAGACGTCGGCGCTGCGCCAGGAACGGTAGTTTACGCGCCGGTCAGCGGCACGGTCATCGGCGTAGGGACATACCGGCTGTATGGCGAGTACGAAGACTACGAGATACACATCCAACCAGACGGATGGCCCGAGGTGGACTGCGTTCTGATCCACATTGACGAGGTAAAGGTCTCAGAGGGCGATCTGGTGGTCGCCGGGGTGACACCCCTAGCCGAGATCCGCCTTTTGTCGGACCGTATCGACCATCAGATCGGCGCCTACACGAGCGACGGTGGCGACCACGTGCACATCCAACTCAATCAGTTGGCGGTACCGGGCGAGTACGACATGATCGACGGCTCCTGAGCCACGGTCACAAGGCCCCGAGTCACTCCTCGGCGGACTTCCGCAGGAACCCTCGGAATCTCCGATCGAATTCGTAGCGCGCCAGAAGCACCTTGCGGCTGCATCCGCGACACTCGAGTCCGATGTCCATACCCACGCGGGTGATGACCCATTCGTTGGTTCCGCACGGATGAGCCTTCTTGAGTTTCACGATGTCACCGGTGCGAACCGGCGTGATGGGGACTGCCACGAGTGTCCTTCCCTATCGGATGGCCAAGAGCTGTCCGCTGGGCAAACCAACCCGTCGGCACTTGTCAGGCGGGTCGGTCACGGTGTATCAGCCGGGTCGGGTACGGTATAAGAAGTATAGACCGAGTGATCGTACACGACCCGTCCGTAGAGGAGCATCCATGAGAACCCCCGCTGTTCTGTCCGTGCTGGGAGAGGATCGTGTCGGGATCGTCGCCGCAGTCACGAATGCGCTGGCCGAGTCTCAGGTCAATATCGAGGACATCCGGCAGACCATCCTCTCGGGCATCTTCTCCATGACCATGCTCGTGACCGTCGACGAAGAGGCCGTCACATTCGAAGGCGTGCAAGCACGTCTGGCCGAAGTGGCCGACTCCATCGATCTCCAGATAACCCTGCAACGCGAGGATGTGTTCCGCTACATGCACCGCATCTAGCTGGCCCCGTCGTTCCACCCCCGCTGTATCCGGACACATCAGCCTGCCTTTGAGGAGAGACTCTATGCGCATCACGCCCGAGGAGATCGCCGAGACGCTGACCATGGTGACCCAGCAGAACCTCGACATTCGCACGGTCACGCTGGGAATCTCACTGGCCGACTGTGTCACGGACGACATCGACGCGATGGCCGATCGCGTCTACACCAAGATCTGCACCCAGGCGGAGAACCTCGTCCCCACCGCCAGAGCCATCGCCGCCGAATACGGCGTACCCATCGTGAACACCCGAATATCCGTTACCCCGATCGCGCAGCTCGCGGCAGCATGCGCTGCCGAGAACATCACGCCCCTGGCAGTCGCCCTCGACCGCGCTGCGGACACGGTGGGCATCGACTTCATCGGTGGCTTCTCGGCGCTGGTGCACAAGGGTATGGGAGACGGCGATCGTCGGCTCATCAATTCCATTCCCGAGGCACTCGCCACCACGCAGCGTGTGTGCTCCTCGGTCAACGTCGCGTCGACTCGCGCCGGCATCAACATGGACGCGGTCCTCCGTATGGCGCACGTGGTGAAGGACACCGCACTTCAGACCGCCGAACAGGACAGCATCGGATGCGGCAAGCTGGTGATCTTCTGCAACATGGTGGAGGACAACCCGTTCATGGCTGGCGCCATGCATGGATCAGGCGAGGCCGATGCGGTGGTCAACGTCGGCATCTCGGGTCCTGGTGTGGTGAGAGCGGTCGTCGCCTCGCTCGCAGCCGACGCCGACCTCACCGAGGTCGCAGAGGCGATAAAGGCGACGTCATTCAAGATCACGCGCGCAGGCGAACTCATCGCGCGTGAGGCGGCCCGAAGGCTCGGCGTGAACATGGGCATCGTCGATCTCTCGCTCGCCCCCACCCCGGCAACAGGCGACAGTGTGGCCGACATCATCGAAGCAATGGGTGTCGGACGCTGTGGCGGCCCCGGCACAACCACCGCACTCGCATTGCTCAACGACGCGGTCAAAAAGGGCGGGGCCATGGGCTCGAGTTCGGTCGGCGGACTGTCGGGTGCGTTCATTCCCATATCCGAGGACCAGGGCATGATCCGCGCAGCCAAAACGGGCGCCCTCACCATTGAGAAGCTCGAGGCAATGACTGCAGTGTGCTCTGTCGGACTGGATATGATCGCGATTCCCGGAAGCACCACAGCGGAGACCATCGCGGCGATCGTGGCGGATGCCTGTGCGATCGGCGTGATCAACGGCAAGACCACGGCCGCGCGCCTGATCCCCGCCGTTGGCAAGTCCGTGGGCGAAGAAGTGGAGTTCGGTGGCCTCCTGGGTACCGCTCCGATCATGTCGGTCAGCGAATGGGCCGGCACCGGCTTCGTCCGCCGAGGCGGACGTTTCCCCGCGCCTCTCAACAGTCTGAGGAACTGAGCCTTCATTCAGGCCCGTCGCTTGCTGCGTCTATACTGTATGGATAGTTCAACAGTCGCGAAGAGGCGGTGGGATGCACAGGCGCATACAGCATAGGTTCCACCTGCGCATCGTGCTCGGGGCTGTGCTGCTTGCATTCGCTGGTCTGCTGGCTTCTTCACCCTCGATCACCTTCGGTGTCTCCAGCCAAGGCCAAGTGGCGACCACCCTCTCCAATGACACCATCTCCTCGCCAAATGTCACCTACACATTCGGCAACTTCAAAGTGGCGAACAAAGAGGAGGTCCCCGCTGTCGAGATCACCTTCCCTGCGGGCACAGACGTATCCGGCGCCGTCGCCGTCTCACCATTGGGAACCGTCACGGTGACCGGACAAACCGTACGTATCGACTTCACCGCACCGGTGCCGCAACGCAGCAGCAAGTTCACACTCTCCGTTGGCGGCATTACCAACCCAAGTACACCGGGTGCATACAATGTCGGAACCGTGACGTTCTACACCGCGGATCTAGACGGCATCTCAACTGGAAGCACAGCGATTGCGGCGGGTCCCGACTACACGATTCTGGACGGATGGCTCACGCTGACGATCACCACGGTGGACCCGGGTCAAGCCGTATTGTTCGGCAACCTGGATCCAGGAATACCATCGCCACCAGTAGATGTGACTGTGAACGTCGACTCTTCCCTGCCCGTTAGCATCACACGGACGATCGGAGGCGATGCGGTGCTCATGGGCCTCATGGTCACCGGAACGGCGACAGGAGCGAAACCAGCCGGAGTTGCCGATTACGTGGACACCTATCAGGTGACCCTGCCCTGGACAACGAATCCAGCGATTCCCCTAGTAGCTACGGTGCAGTACACCGTCGTTCAATAGACGATTCCACTACTTCATCGCTGGTCCAGAACCGCTGCTCCCCCATTTCCTACCTTTCGTCAGATGCTGCTACGGAACGGTGAAACAGAACCCGAAAAATGTATTGTGGGTCACAAAACACCGGATCCAGTCTTGTGTCAGCGATTTGTACGAACAATTTTTTCATCAATCGAGGAGGTCAATATGCGCAAAATGATTCTTTCAGGAGGTTTGGTGTTCGCGCTGCTGTTCGGAATCGTCGGCTTCGCGGCTGCCGATATCGTTTCGTACTCAGCGCCAGCCGACGGTACGGTAACCGTCAACTGCACCGCCAACTCCGCAATGTCGCTCACCCTGAACACTCCGGACGCCGCGCAGACAGTGCAGTTCGGCGCCCAGGATCCGATGTCAGGCGCCACGGCCAATGTGGGCGTTAATGTCAAGTCCAACGTGGAGTGGGACCTCACCAAGGTGGAGACGGATGCAACGGGCATGCTCTCCACGGACCTTCTCGATGTCGTCGCTGGCGCCGTTGGGGACCACAGCCTCACGGATGTCTACACTCTCAACATTCCGTGGGCCGCCGCTCCTGGTGCGCACACGGCCACCGTCCAGTACTCGGTGGTAGCCAACTAGTCATCTCGACACAAGATGAACGGAAAAGAACCCCGCGAGCGTTCGCGGGGTTCTTTGCTTTTCTGATTGAGACCTACATGCATGGACAGCCCTCGGGGCCGAGGACGAGGCCACTCGTTTCCGCGATCAGCGGAAATGGGCAGCATCCGCTACTCCTTCGACCGATGCCTCAGGTCGAAATTCACATCGAGCTCATCGCCCCAGGAGCGATCCTCAGCTCCTTCGCGACGACTGGAGCGCACGATGCGGTCAAGTTCATCGTGGGATCCGCCCCCTGAGTCCTGCGAGGTTCGCGGCGCACGATGGTCATCCTCATGCATGTCGTTCGAGTAGCCATTCGCACGCCCACCCCGCCGCGACGTCGCGGCTCGGCGCCGCTCCGCCCTCTCGCGTGCATGTCGCCTCCGCGCTGCGCGCTTGGCCATCTGCCACACGAAGACGCCGATGATGTAAATCACAAGTCCCGCCAGACCGAAAACGACCCAAGTTGGCACGATCCACACCGTGCGGGATTTCTCCACTCGAGCGGGCACAGGCGTCTGCCCATCAGCAGCTTCAGCAGGATACTCCATCGTAAGGACAACCTCGTGGCGGCCAAAGACGGACGCCGGAAGTTCGATGCCCCCCTCACCATCATAGGTTCCGCCCGTGTAGACCGGCGTATCGCTCACGATTCTGTTCTCGGACACGATTCTCTCGTCTCCGTCGAGAAGGACCATGTCAACGTTGATCCGCTTGTTGATGTTTCCGCTGTTGGTCACCGTGAAATCATATGGAATCACGTTGCCTATCACGAAACCCGGAACCGCGAACGGCTGAACATCTATTTGTTCGATCAAGTCACCGTCCACACGAATCTGAAGTCGTGTCCCAAGCCGACCCGTGATCTCCGAAGTGTTCACCTGTTGCTCATCGTTGAATTCGAATATCTCAAAGAACAGAACAACGTTGCGGTCTCCAGGTGCTGCACCCCCGGGAGTGGCGATGCTGAATCCGACCGGTATGCGATCTCCAGGTTCCATCTCCAAGTACGGAGTGTTGCCGACTGACTTAGCCTCCGCCGGCATATCTATCCTTACCCACGAGGCCGGACTGTCGAGAAAACCTACAACATCGCGGCTTGGCACGACGAACGACTTCTGCCCATCCGCATCGATGGCCTGATTGGCCGTGTACACCAGCACCTTAAACGCCTCATCGCCGGTATTGACAGCCGTCACTTCGCCATCAACCGCGCTACCTGGCTCTAGCAGATAGTCAAAGGATCCCGATGAAAGGCCGATAGTCCGTTCAGCGATCGCACTTTCCGCCCCAAGGAAGGTGAGTGAAATGGTCATCGCTATGAGCGCAATCCCCAAAAAGGTCGATCGCATGATGTACCTGGATACCCGCATCAGATGCCCACTGCCTCTCGGAATGCCTTCACTTGTCGGCGTGCAACAGGAATCTGCGTCTCGTCGCGATCCGCTGCGACCACCACGTACGATCCATCCGCGCGGGTGATCTCCTTGATCTTGTTCAGGTTGATCATGTAGCTGCGATGGACCCGCGAGAACGACTCCTTGGAAAGTCGCTTCTCCAGATCGCCCAGCGTGAGATCCACGAGGTACTGGTTCTCATACGTGTGCGCATAGGTCGACTTGTTGCGAGCCGACAGAACGACGATGTCGTCGATATTGAGCAGGACCGTCCTCCCGCCCTTGCGCACGGCCAGCTTGCGGAAGTCGCCTTCGCCGGCCGCAGAGGTCTCGCCCATCATGCGTCGTCGACCGGCCGCGAGACTCTCCACGCGAGCCGAGAGTTCCATGATGCTGAACGGCTTGGTCACGTACTGCTGAACACCCTGCTTGAAAGCAAGGATCTTAGCCAGATCCTGAGTCTTAGCGGAGACCATGATCACGGGGATGTCCGCCGTGGCGGGATTGTTTCTGATCTCCATGAGGGCCATCCAGCCATCGACCCGAGGCATCATGATATCGAGTATCACGACATCCGTGGGCTCCCTGTTGAGCACCTCGATACCCTCGGCACCATCACCAGCGGAATTGACCTTCATTCCGTCGGCCTCGAGGCCCATACGGATCATCTCGACGATGAGCGCATCATCGTCAACTACCAGTACCCTGATCGGTTCTGTCACGAGCATCATCCCCGGAAGTCTGACGAACGGTTCACATACCGTTCATCTCTCCATTCTGCCACTCACTATAACTGAACCGCCGATGAGTTCTCAGCCCAAATACGCATCCATGGCCTGCGCAGCGCGCTTCCCTGCGCCCATTGCCAGGATCACGGTGGCGGCACCGGTCACAATGTCCCCGCCCGCGAACACGCCGGGCTTGGTGGTGGCGCCGTTATCATCGGTCACGATATAGCCTCGAGAGGTGAGATCGATGTCCGGTGCTGCCTTGGAGAGCAGCGGATTGGCCCGCGTGCCCACTGCCATGATCACGGTATCGCAGTCGATGGTGAAGTCCGCATCAATCACGCACACAGGAGCCCGTCTGCCAGAAGCGTCGGGCTCACCCAACTCCATGCGTGATGCCACGAGGCCGGTTACGAAGCCATCGTGCCCCAGGATCTCAACGGGCGAACAGAGCATCTTGAATTCGACGCCCTCCTCGCGCGCGTGGTGCACCTCTTCTGAACGGGCGGGCATCTCGTCCTGAGTACGTCGGTACGCGAGGAAGACCTCGTCGGCACCCAGGCGCAATGCCGTGCGCGCCGAGTCCATGGCCACATTGCCGCCGCCGACGACAGCGACCTTGCGGCCTCGCCAAACCGGCGTGTCTGACGCAGGGAACTCGTAAGCCTTCATGAGGTTCACGCGCGTCAGGAATTCGTTGGCCGAGTAGACGCCGTTGAGGTTCTCTCCGGGAATGCCCATGAACACGGGGAGCCCGGCTCCATTACCGATGAACACCGCGTCGAATCCCTCGTCGGTCATGAGCTCGTCGATGGTGAGGATCGCGCCGATCACCATATCGGTCTCAATGGTCACGCCCATCTGAACGAGCATCTCGATCTCTGCCCCTACGATCTCCTTAGGGAGCCGGAACTCCGGGATACCGTACGTGAGCACTCCACCTGGTGCATGCAGCGACTCGAAGATGGTCACCTCGTGACCGAAACGTCGTAGCTCTCCGGCACACGCGAGACCGGCCGGTCCCGATCCCACCACAGCGCAACGCTTGCCGCTGGGCTCGCCCACCTCGGGCGCACAGCGATGGTCGATCTCACACGCGAGATCATGGTCGCCCAAGAAACGCTCCAGGCGCCCGATGGCGACGGGTTCACCCTTGCGGGCGAGAACGCACGCAGCCTCGCACTGCTCCTCCTGCGGGCACACGCGTCCACACACGGCGGGCAGCGCGTTGCGTTCCTTGAGGACGCGGACGCCCTCTGAGAGATCGTCGTCAATGATCGCAGCGATGAACGACTTGATGTCGATATTGACCGGGCACCCCTCGATGCAGGTGGGGTTCTTACACTGGATGCAGCGCATGGCCTCAGCGTGTGCCTCGTCGGCGGAATACCCGATCGCCACCTCATCGAAGTTGACGGCGCGCTCGGCGGCGTCCTGCTCCCGCATGGGCACCCGCGGACCTTTGGTGGGTCGATGGCGGGGCTTGTCGGCAGGAACTGCGCCGGTCGAACCGGGGGTCTCATCTACTGGTGACATGCGCACCCCTGACTGTAATCAGCATCGGCCAGTCGCTCATCATCGGCGTAGATGCGCTGACGACTCATGAGCTCCTCGAAGTCCACGGCATGGCCGTCGAAATCCGGTCCGTCGACGCAGCCGAACTTGGTCTCCCCGTTCACCGTGACGCGACACGCTCCGCACATTCCCGTTCCGTCGACCATGATCGGATTGAGCGACACGATCGTAGGGACGGCGAAGTCCTTGGTGGTGGCCGCGCAGAACTTCATCATGATGGCCGGCCCGATCGCCATGGCGTGATCGACCGTACCTGCCTCGCACATCTCCTTCAGCGGAGCGGTAACCAAGGCCTTGCGTCCAGCGGAACCGTCATCCGTGCAAACCACTACCTCGACGCCCGGCAGCGCCTCGAACTCATCCTGAAGTATCAGCAAGCTGGCATTGCGCGCGCCGAGGATTACCGTCACGGCGTTGCCCGCCTGAGCCATGGCGCGTGCCACGGGATACGCGACTGCGGCGCCCACACCTCCACCCACGACGACGGATCGTCCCAGATCCTCCACGTGCGTGGGCACGCCCATGGGACCTGCGATATCCGCTATCTCATCGCCGACCTCGAGGTGTGAGAGCATGTGAGTGGTCTTGCCGACCCGCATGAAGATGAAGCGCACCCAGCCCTCATCGGCGGACCAGTCACTGAACGTCAGCGGGATCCGCTCGCCGGTCTCATTCACCCGGAGCATGAGGAACTGTCCGGCCTGAACCTTGCGCGCGATACGAGGAGCCTCGACGCCCATCTCAAAGACGGCGTCGGACAACTGTCGCTTGTGTACGATACGGAACATTCAGTCGACCTCCGAACAAGTGATCTCACAAAGGTTCGTACCCCCGAGGGCCGAACATATCGGACAAGTATACTAGCCACGACGACATGGGCAATCCATGTCACACACGCCTCGATCGAGCCCCGGGAAACAGCATGCGACGAACCACCCGCGTACTGATCATCAACCTCCTTGCCCTCGCGTTCTTCACGACGGGGTGCTCAGAGACCGCTGAGCCCGTCCGCGACGCCAGAGAGGCCTTGGGTACGATTGTGACGATAACGGCCTACGGCGAGGACGAGAGCGCCGTCAGAGACGCGATCGATACGGCCTTCGAGGTCATGGATGGAATCGAGACGGAACTGGACGTCCACGAACCTGGATCCGCACTCGCGAGGCACAATCAGGACGAGGGCGCGTCGCCGGCCGCCATCAAAGAGATTGCATCGGCGATTCAGAGTCTCGAAGTTGAGCGGTGGTTCTCACTCGCGCTGTTCGATGTCACCCAGGCCTGGTCGTTCGAGAACGGCGGACGCGTACCGCGCCGTGCGGAGATCAATGCGGCGCTCGAAGCAGGTGGTATCGATGCGGGTGGCGCGACCAAGGGCCTCGCGCTCGACGCGGCACTGGGGGTCCTACAAGCGAGCGCGGTCGACGCAGCCCTCTTAACCGCGGGAAGCACCACCCTCACGTTCGGCGATAAGCCTGACGGCTCGCCTTGGCGCATCGGCGTCGAAGATCCTCGCGATCCCTCGTCGATAGTCACCGTGATCGAGGCGACCGGGAACGTCACCGTATCGACATCAGGCGACTATCAACGCTACTTCGAGTCCGACGGAATCCGCTATCACCACATCATCGACCCGGCCTCGGGAGAACCCGCCCGCGGGCTTCGCTCGCTCACCGTGGTGGGGACGAGCAGTGGCCTGGACTCCGACATCCTGTCGACCGCCCTCTTCGTCGCAGGCCCCGCGGATGCTGAGGAATATGCGGCGGATCACTCGCTCGGGCTATTCATGGTGGACGACCAAGGCCGAGCACTAATAGTGCCCGGCCCCGGTGACAGTGATTGGCGCATCGCACGGGAGACAGAACCCGTGCGCAACTAATGTTCGAACACTAGCCCTCTACGTAGCTCTTGATGAATCCGTACAGGACAGGAATTTCCACATACTCCCCACCCCAAGTTTTCACAGCCAGGAAGATGGCGTAGACGAAGGCCGCGAAGCCAACAAGGACTCCCACAAAGGGAACCAAGCCGAGCACCATGGCAGCGAGCCAAAGAGCAATCGCCTGGAACGCATGGAATCTAACGAACTTCTCCGTCTTGTAGGGATCGAGAAACAGGGCGATTATCGCCGGAACTACGAGAACGTAACCCAAGGCGGCAAGAATCTTGCTCGATTCACTTGCTGGGCCGGGCCTGTCGATAACCTCTGCAGGGACCTCAGGTGTTTGATCCATGACGATCCTTTCTAGTCGGAGAATCTTCTCTGCTGTCAGTATAAGCCATGCTGAGTTTGTATATACCCCTTGGCACTTGGTACTATGGACGGGCGTACGATGCGCCTTCCGACGGACACACCACTTAGTCGCAGCAGCCGACCGGAGGAACCACAGCAATGAAACGCAGCAGCGCATACGCTTCACTCCTGCTTTCGCTTGCCCTTGTCTTCTCCTGCGTCGCGATCGCTCCTGCGGCCACGCAGAGTGAGCTCAATGCCGCCAAACAGGCAGCCGAGGACGCACGCAAGGCTGCCGACGCGGCAGATGCGATTGCCGATGAACTCAAGGCTGAGACCGAGGCTCTCGACCAACAACTCTCCACTCTTGAGAGCGCGGTCAGAGAACTCGATCCCAAGATCGCGGAAGCGACGGCACGCACGAATCAGCTGATTCTTCAGGTCGACGACCTCCGCGCGGCAATCTCGCTCAAAGAGAACAGCATCGCCGAAACCGCCGCCGAATTCGAACATCAGCAGGGCATCCTCAGCGACAACATGACAAGCTCCTACAAGCAGGGCGCATTCTTCTACCTCGACCTGCTTCTGGATGCCAAGGATTTCAGCGACCTGATCGCTCGAACCACGCTCGTTCAGCGCGTCATGGATCACAACAACGACATCGCCGAGGTCCTGGCCGATACCAAGCAGGATCTCGAACAGCAGAAGGCCGACTTGGACGACGACCTCGAAGCGGTGAGCACGCTACGCGCAGAGGCACAAGCCGTCGAGGCGAGTCTGCGCTCACTGCAATCGCAGCGCCAAGTCAAGGTGGACGCACAAGAGAACATATACGATCAGAAAGCCGCCCTGTACGAGGAGAGCGAGGCGAACGCCGCACGCCTCAAGGCGATCGCCGAGGCCGAAGAGGCCGAGTCCCGTCGGATCGAGAACGAACTCAAGAACGGGTCGTCCTCGGGTTCCGGACAGTACAACGGAGTCATGGCCTGGCCAGTTCCCGGCTTCTACCGAGTTAGCTCCCCCTTTGGCTATCGCATTCATCCCATCTTCGGAACTCGCAAGCTACACACGGGTATCGATATCGGTCGAAATCTTAGCCCCGCGCAATCGATCGACGGAGCAGCCATCGTGGCCACCGGCGATGGCGAGGTCATCCACGCCTCCTATAGCAGCGGCTACGGCAACATGGTCATGATCGACCATGGCAACGGCGTCGTGTCCCTCTATGCACATCAGCGCTCGGGCGGCATCAGGGTGAGCGTCGGCCAACAGGTGAGCAAGGGTGACCGGATCGGCACCGTCGGCTCGACCGGATACTCCACGGGGCCGCACCTGCACTTCGAGATACGCGTCAACGGAACTCCCGTCGACCCCATGGACTACCTCAGGTAGCGGACCACCCCAGATAGCATTGAAAAGGGCTGCCCTCGAGGCAGCCCTTTGACCATTTGCTATGAAGCGTTCTCAGGTTCTCACACTGGGGATGCGTTGAACTCCCTCATCGCCGAATCCACACCGTGTTCGAGTATGTGAATCGCGGCCTGTGCGGCAGTTGGAATGACAGCTTCCAGCTCATCGGCGACCGCAGGCTTCATTCGCTGGAGCACGTAGTCCGCCGGGTCCATTCGTCCCGGAGGACGTCCAATCCCCACGCGTACTCTGAGATACCCGTTGTCATCCAACTTCTCGTTGACCGATCGAAGGCCGTTGTGCCCACCGTGACCGCCGCCACGCTTCACCTTGACCGACCCGAGAGGCAGATCCAGATCGTCGTGGACCACGATGATCTCCGAGACGGCGGCGTCATATTCGTTCGCCAGATTGCGAATCGCGGTGCCGGAGAGATTCATGAACGTCTGAGGCTCCACAAGGAGGATATCCTCGTCGCCAAGGCGAACGAGCGCAGTACGCGCGCCGTACTCATCCTTCCAGTACGACGCGCGCAGATTATCCGCTATGAGATCGACGGCCATGAAGCCGGCGTTGTGACGCGTGTTCGCGTAGTCGGGACCAGGGTTGCCCAATCCTACGATCATGCGAGTCATGCGCTCTACTACGCCTCTTCCGACTCGTCCTCATCGGACCCACCGATGAGCTCGGGCTCTTCAGCCTCTTCGCCCTCGGCTGCCTCTTCTTCAACCTCAGCCATCGGGGTCGTGACCGAGCAAACGAGCGCCTGTGGGTCGTCGACGACGGTGACACCGGAGGGAGCAACGATGTCGCTCGCGTGAAGATTGCTGCCGACTTCCAGATCCGTGATGTCGATCTCGATGACCGACGGCAGATCCATGGGCAGCGCCTCGATCAGAACCTCGTGCATGTTGTGCATGACAACGCCACCGGCTTTGACGCCGACCGAGTCGCCAACGAGATGCAGCGGCACGGATGCCTGCAGTTTCTCGTCCATGCGGATCGCCATGAAGTCGATATGGATGATCTCGCCCTTGATCGGGCTCGTCTGCATATCCTTGATGACGGTGTTGACCGGCTTGCCCTCGCCCTCCACGTTGAGCTGAATGACCGTTGCACCCAGTGCGTGGTGCGACATCATGAGCTCAAAATCGTGACGGGAAACGGACAGGGCCAGTGAGTCGCGACCGGCGCCGTACACCACTGCGGGAATCATGCCCTCCGAGCTGAGGCGACGATTGGCCTTGCCCACCACCGTCCTCGGCGAGGCGGTGATCGATACTGTCTCTGTCATTCTGGTTGCACTCCTTTCGGTCCGATGCCCCCTTGTTTGGGCACGGACGAGTTACTACGGCTGAAAATCAGGGTCAAACAGTTCAGACACTGAGTCGTTGTTGTAAACGTTCTGTATGGCATGCGCAAAGAGCGGCGCGACCGAGAGCACCCGGATGCAACCACCACGCTTCTCCTCGGGCACCGGGACAGTGTTCGTCACGATAACCTCTTTGATCGGAGATGCCTCGATTCGATCATAAGCCGGGCCGCTGAAGATACCATGAGTGGCCACTACATATACAGCCTCGGCACCTTTCGTCACCAGACTCTTGGCACCTTCGGTCACCGAACCGGCCGTATCGATCATGTCGTCAGTGATGATGCAGGTCTTTCCCTCGACCTCACCGATGACGTGAGTGATCTCGGCAACATTGTGGTCGGGGCGACCCTTGTGCATGATCGCGAGGCCACCGCCGAGCATGTCAGCAAGCTTCTTGGCGACCTTCACGCGACCGACGTCTGGCGAGACCACGCAGAGATTCTCAAGATTGAGACTCTCGATGTAATCCGCCAGGATCGGGAGGGCCGTCAAGTGGTTGACCGATTGATTGAAGAAGCCCTGTATCTGACCCTGATGCAGATCCATGGTGATGACGCGATCAACACCGGCAGTCGTGAGGATGTCCGCGATGAGTTTCGCAGTGATCGGCTCACGGGCTGCGGATTTCTTGTCCTGACGTGCATACGGATAGTGGCTGATGACCGCCGTGATCTTGCGAGCGCTCGCTCGTTTGGCCGCATCAACCATGATCATGAGTTCCATGAGGTTGGCGTTGACCGGAGAACAGCTCGACATGACCAGGAACACGTCGGCACCTCGAACGGACTCGAGGAACCTCACGTATATCTCACCATTGGCGAACTTCTTGATCTTGACGTTCCCGAGCTCAATACCCAGATGCTCCGCGACACCCTCGGCGAGTTCCGGATTGGAAGTGCCCGTGAACACCATCATGCGCTTGCCGACATCGGTCATGCTACGCCTCGCTCCCTCGTTCTGTATCTTCAGCGCCAGCGGCACGTTTCCGATCGGCCCAACCCTCGACCGTTCGCTGCTCTGAGCGCTCGACTCCGAGACTCCCAGCCGCAACATCACGCGTGATAGCACTGGCCGCGGCAGTGACCGCACCTTGTCCTATGGTGACCGGCGCTACGAGCATGGTATCAGAGCCGATGAAAGCACCATCCTCGATGACCGTCGCATGCTTGCGCGCACCGTCGTAGTTGCAGGTGATGGACCCAGCTCCCACGTTGACGCCCTTTCCGATCGTGGCATCTCCTATGTAGGAGAGGTGGGGCACTTTGGAACCTTCCCCCACCGTGGACTTCTTTATCTCGACACACGCCCCGACCTTGGAATCAGCCATGAGAACCGTTCCCGGCCGCAGATAGGAGACTGGTCCGACCGTCGCGTCCCGCCCAACGTTGGCGCCGATCAGCACCGAGGCATCAACACGGGCATCGGGGCCTATCTTCGAGTCGGTGATCCGAGTGCTGGGACCGATATGCGCGCCCCGCTCCACCGTGGTGGCCCCCATCAGGAACGTCATGGGCTCGATCACCACATCCTGCTCCAACTCGACGTCCGGCCCGATCCACACGAGGTTCGGGTCGACCATAGTCACGCCGTCTATCATATGGCGCTCGTTGATCCGCTGCTGAAGCACACGGGTCGCCTGAGCGAGCTGGACTCTGCTGTTGACCCCGATCGTCTCCTGCGGCTCGTCAGTGGGAACGCCGACGACACCAAGACCCTCTCGATGGAACACCGAGACCATGTCGGTGAGATAGAACTCGCCCTGCGCGTTATCAGTGTCGAGCTTGTCGAGATGGGCAAAGAGTACGGCAGCGTCGAAACAGTACGTGCCCGTATTGATCTCAGCGATGTCCATCTGCTGTGGCGCGAGATCCTTGTGTTCCACAATTCCCAGGACCTCACCGCGAGGGCCTCGCACGATCCGCCCGTAGCCGGCAGGGTCGTCCATCTCTGCGGTGAGAACTGCGATGGCGGCGCCTGATCTCTCGCGCTCCTGCACCAGTGCATCGATCGTTTCCGGACGCAGCAGAGGAGAATCACCTGAGAGAACGACGAGCGAACCTTCAGCGGGCATGAGGGCGCCGCGAGCGCACATGACGGCGTGCCCCGTGCCGAGCCGCTGCTCCTGCCGCACGCACTGCACGTCGTCCAAGAGCGCCTCGACGAACTCCGCCCCGTGACCCGTCACCGCCACAACACGATCGCATCCCGCCTGACGGGCGGCGGCGACCACCAACCTGACCATAGGCGTGCCGAGAACCTCATGTGCCACCTTGGGGATCTCGGACTTCATGCGTGTTCCCGCACCTGCGGCGAGGATGAGAGCGGTGACACCCATCGCTACTCCTTATTCGTTGTCGGCGCGCATTCTGCGACCGCGTGAGTTCAATGGCTGGGGCGGTAGGATTCGAACCTACGAATGTCGGCGCCAAAGGCCGATGCCTTGCCACTTGGCCACGCCCCAGTGATGTACCCCTGAATACTAGGTAAGGGGCATACAAGCGTCAAACCCCAAAAGGGTGACGCTGCATATTGACACATATGATGAGCGAATTCGAATGCCGAAGGACCGTCAGTTGCCGAACGAATCCGCCGCGCTGGCGAATGCCTCGACTCCGCCCTCTTCGGCGAACTGCTCCAGTACAGCGCGCTGGATCTCATTGCGCGCATCCGTGTTGATGGGATGACAGATATCTCGGAAGTCCCCGTTGGGGAGCTTGCGTGACGGCATCGCGACGAATAGGCCTTTGTCTCCGTTGACCACTCGTAGATCATGCACTACGAACGAGTCCTGGATCACGATACTCGCGATAGCACACACTTTGTTCATGGCCACAGGCCGCAACGTGACCTTCGTGATCTCCATGCTTCCCCCTTCGAACACTCGATTACCCCCCGGTGAATCGAACGTTACTAGACTTTCTTGTTCAGATACGTTCTGTATTCGGCACGCGCCTGCATGAATCCTACCTGTCTTGTGCGAATACCGTTCGCTCCAAAAGTTCTCTATCCTCCCGCTTGTCCACATCCATGCCTATACACGCGTGAGCCGAGAACACCGCTCGACAGCGAGCATCGAGCAGCTTCTCCATTCTGCGCTCAAGTTCCGCTGAATCCAACCTCCCCGTCAACAGCCCTATCACGACGCGTGCTCCTAGGAGTCGCGCCATGCTTGAGGCCCTCTTGCGTGTCTGGAACAGCTTCTGCCCGAAATCCTTGTTGCGAGCGAGCACGTCCGGCGTCAGAATCGCAACATTTCCCCCGGTGACGCGACCCCGCGCCATTTTGATATAGGTTCGCTTCCCTCCAGGGAAAGCCGCCTCCATCGCTTCCTCATGAACAATGGCGTACGCGAACTCGGCATCGCGCTCAAGCGCCTGCCGCACGAAGTCATCGATCGCCTCGCCGGTTATCGTCGGCACATCGCCGGTGACGACGAGCACTGGTCGCTCGTCGCGAAAGGCATCCATGCCTGCCGAGAGGTTGTCGATGAATGATTCATGTCCCAGCACGAGCTTGTCGACGGTGTCCACCCACGAGCCCAGGTTCTCTGCCGTGGGCAGAACGACCGCAACCTCGCCTACCGTCTCCGACTCCCGGAGGCCATCCACGACCCACGAGACCATGGGGCGACCTGCTATAGGGAGCAAACCTTTGAAGCGATACTCCGAATCGATGACCATGCCGTCGCCCCCGGCAAGAACCACCGCATTCACCATCTTCACGAAGCGTCCCTCCCTATGCTGATCACACCATGCGAGGACGTCCTCGTCGGCGCCGACCACCAGCCGAGTCGCGACGCTGCATCGGCGACACGCTTCGCGACCTCATCGCTCTCACAGAACGCACACACCGCAGAGCCGCTCCCGGCCACCATGGAACCCAAGACCCCCGTTATCGACTGGCAGAGCGCAAGTGCTTCACCGACAGAAGGCACCACATCGATCGATGCCTGAGTCATGTTGTTGAATGTCGCGCGGGCCACCGCCGCCGGGTCGCCAGAGGCCAACGCCTCCGCAAGCACGCTGATATCAGACATCGGCGCCAAGGGCAGTCGGTCGAATGCAGCGTACGCCTGCGCGGTAGACACCGGCTCGGGTGGTTTGACCAATGCTACAGGCACGGAGACATGGGGTAGTGCACGCACAAACTCATCCCCGCGCCCCGTGTAGAGGCCGGCGCCACCCAACAGGAAGAAGGGAACATCCGCGCCTAAGTCGGCGGCGACGGAGACGAGCAGAGGGTCGGCAGGATCGATACCCCAGAGAATCGCCATTCCGGCGAGCACTGCAGCCGCGTCGGCACTGCCGCCGCCCAGCCCCGCTCCCGCTGGAAGCACCTTTCGAATCGAGATGGAGACATCTGGATCACGTCCCAGACGTTGCCCGAGGGCCTCTGCCGCCCGGTAGGCCAGATTCTCGGTCTCGGCCAGCCCCATCTCCGGCGAACAGGTCAGGGAGAGTCTGTCGGCCAGGCGAACATCGACGAGATCGGCGATCCGCAGGGCCTGGAACACGGTCTCCACGTCATGGTATCCGTCGGCACGGCGCGCACCGATCGCCAGATGGAGGTTGATCTTCGCGGGTGCTGTGATGATGACGCGGTCCATGCTGCCCCCGAAATAAGGTCGTCAAAACGAAAAAGCGCGGAGCAGATGCTCCGCGCCTATCGTACAAGACCGATTCCCTGTGTCTAGGCGAGCCAGGGAAGCAGATTCTCACCGCTCTCTACGTGGGTGAGCTCGACCGTACCGGTCAGAACGTCAACGTAGCTGTATGACACCCTGGCCGTGCGATCACGCTTCTCATCGACCTTCACAACGAACAAACTGGGGTGCGTCTGCTCGAGCACTCCCTCACGTTCGATGATTTTGGAGCGACCCATGTTCGCGCGAAGGCGCATACGGGTTCCAGCGAGCTCCGCGAGATCGGTGCGAATGCGACCGACGGTCTGAACACGACGTGCGACATCTTCCATGCAAAGCCTCCTTTTACACGGAGGAGAGTATACTTCACCTAGGCGAAAAACTCAAGGTAAAAGGCCATATTTGCGCATTCTCGACCCCAAGTCCAGGAATTCGTCGACTGACAATGTCTCGGCCCTTCGTCGGCCATCGATACCGGCGGCATCCAACGCCTCATCGAGGCTCTCGCCAGACACTCCCGTCACTGATTTGATCGAATTCCGAATCGTCTTGCGCCTCTGGGCGAATGCCGCTTCAGCGGTTGTCGTCGTCGCGCGTGCCATCTCCTGAGATACCGACGTGACCCTATCGAGCCTGATCACCGTCGAGTCAACACGAGGAGGAGGCATGAAACAGCTGCGCGCAACGCCAAAGTGACCCGTTGGCTCCGCTGACAGCCGAAGCTTGACCGTGTAAGCGCCGTAGTCCTTGGTTCCGGGGTGTGCCGACATGCGCGCGGCGACCTCGGCCTGGACCATGACCACAGCCGTGCGCAGTGAAGGGATCTCCTGAAAGAAGCGAAGAACGACGGTGGCCGCTACTGCATACGGCAGATTGGCGACGAGCGCCACGGGTGGTCCCGCAGGTGTCATCAGTTCGGCCGGATCCACACGCACCGCATCATCTCTCACGACGCGCAGGTTGGTGCAGAACTCGGTGGTCTCCTGCAGGGCCGGCAAGAGCTCCTCATCACGCTCGACCGCGACCACCTGCGCAGCATGCTCGCAGAGTGCCACCGTGAGCGTTCCTATCCCGGGACCGATCTCCAGCACGGACTCAGACCCATCGAGGTCGGCCAGATCAAGAATGCGTCCGACGACGTTGTCGTCGATGAGGAAATGCTGGCCTAAGGACTTCTTGGTGGCGAGGCGGTGAGTGGCAAGAACGGCCCGCGTCGCCGACGGCGATGCCAGGCTCGAGTGCGGCATGGGAATCAGTTGCCCAGAATGCGGTACGAGACGGAGCGGACGCCAGAGAAGCCCAGCGCCTTGGCCACTCCAGGACCCAAGTCGAACGTACGACCTGATGCGAACGGACCGCGATCCTGCACCTCGGCGACCACAGTACGGCCGTTATAGGAGAACTCGATACGAGTCCCAAAGGCCAGCGTCCGATGAGCCACGATCACGGAATCCTCAGTGAGGGTGAGACCACTCGCCGTCGTGCGGCCATAGAATCCTGGTCCGTACCAGGAACAGACCGCCGTGCGCCATTCGGTGGTGTCACGAGAGACCGTGGTGTGTCCCACAGAACGCTTGGTCCCGAGAACCACGACTTCATCGACCGGCTCAGTCACGGCAGCCTGAGCCTTGAGGGTTCTATCTCCCTCGACGCCATCGATCACGATGACCTCATAGACGAGCAGTTCGCTGCCCGGCACTCCCTCGGTCTCGACCTTGCGGGTGCCCTGGGCGAGCGTGGCATCGTTGCGCGTGGTGGTCTCGAAGGGAATCTCGCGGCGTTCCTCGACGAGACGAACGAACATCTCGCTCGTCTGGATGGTCATATCGGCCGCGAGTGGCGCATCGAGCGCAGGCTCCACGAGCAGACCCGTCGAGGGGTCCACGCCAAGAGCGACCAACGCATCCGCGACCGTGAGACCGATGACATTGATCTCCGTCGCCTCACCACTGATGACCACAGTGACTGGAACCGCATGACGAACTACGACGATCATGCCGTCCTCGACCTGCGCAGCGAGCGCGGGAGTGACGACATCGCCATCGGACACGACGATCTCAGCCTGATCGAGCAGGCCGGCGACATCGTCGGATTGTGTTTTGTAGAAGGAGGACGCCCCGTCGACCATGACGGTCACGCCCTTCTGGGCCCATACGAAACCAGTGACGCTCAGTATGATGATGAGTGCTGGAATGAGAGCTGCGATGATGTAGTGGGTTTTTAGGAATCGCGCCGCGCCTGTCGGCCGTTCTCCCATGTAACCCTTTCGTCTTAACGGACAAGTTGCAGAACGCTCCCAGTATACGCGGAGACGGCACGCACCTCAAACTGGAGAGGCCCTGACGTCAGGCCGCGCAACCGATCATCGGCGATACTCCAAAGTACGGCCGACGAGAGTCGAACCGAGCTCCTCGGCACGCGCGATCGAATCAGGATGTCGCCCGAGTTCACTGGGTGAATCGACGCCCTCCACCTCGATCGTGTCAACGAGATCGATACCCAACACCGCGAATACACTCTTGGTCGTGAGAACGGCAGCTTCGAATCCGTACGGATCACCCGCACCTCGCACGAGCAACAAGGCTCCTGGGCGACGCGCTGGAGCAGGTTGGTTGAGCACGTGCTGTCGAGCCCAATAGGGCTGGCAGCGGTCATAGAGCGCCTTCAGCACTGCCGGAACGGTGGCGAAGTACACGGGCGAAGAGATCACGATGGCGTCGGCAGCATCGATACGAGGGTAGATCTCGCGCATGCGATCGGAGATCACACACTCCTCGGTGAGCGAACAGGCATTGCAGCCCTGACACGGCGTGATGTCGTACTCCACGACCTCGAGTCGATCCGCGATGCCTCCCGCTTCCTCGATTCCGCGAACACAGGAATCAAGCAACAGTTCGCTATTCCCGTGTCGGCGGGGGCTACCTGCAACACAGAGGATTGTGGGTGCGGTCATTCAGATCTCCCGTGTTCCGCCGAGAAGAGCCCGCGCGTTCTCCATGGTGGCACGGGCCATGTCCACCGTATCCACACCATGGATCTCGGCAAGCTTCGCCGCTGTGAGTACCACAAAGGCCGGCTCATTGGTGGTTCCACGGTATGGCTCCGGCGCCAAGAAAGGACTGTCCGTTTCGACTAGAACGCGATCGAGCGGCACCTGTTGGGCAGCACTCCGAATCGCGTCGGCCTTTCTGAACGTGAGGGGACCCGCGAACGAGATATGACAGCCCAGCTGGAGGAAGCGCTCAACGAGTTCGGCATCTGCCGTGTAGCAGTGAATGATGCATCCCGCCTTCGGAACGCCGACCTGCTCGAGAATGGCCAGGCCCTCCTCGTGTGCATCCCGCAGGTGGACCACGACGGGGAGTCCGACCGTATGAGCGACCTCGAGTTGCTGGCGAAATGCCCAGCGCTGGGCATCCCGAGGCGAGTGGTCATAGTGGAAATCCAGTCCGATCTCACCGATTGCCGCAACGCGCGGATCCTTGGCGAGCCGGAGCAGAAGACGCATCTCCTCATCGCCCAAAGCACTCGCGTTGTGCGGATGGGCCCCGACGATGATGCGCACCTCGGGCGGGCGGCCGTGAGGGATCTCCCACTCGTCCAGCCGTCGTTGAGCTTCCTCGAGCCAACTGCTCAAAGAGTCAAAAGTTCCGTGCGGAGCCTCGGTCACATCGACCACGGTCGCGACGAACATGACGCCCGCGATCGCAGCACGCTCCAGTGCGCCTGCAGGATCGTCGAGCATGTCCAGGTGCGCGTGCGTGTCTGCGGTCTGTCCACCTAGCTTGGGCAGATCCACCGGTCCATGATTTCCCATGACACCCCTCCCCCGTTCAATTTCGTGCTATTTGTCCTCGTAGATCCTGGGGAACAATGGATCCCCCTTGATGACCGCATTGCCGGAGGGCAACCTGCCCCATGCGGCCTCCGTCTCAATATCAGTGATGGCAACGATCTCGCCGAGTCCGAGTCGCTCCCAAACCTCAGTCGACGTTCGAGGCATCGCCGGGAAGCAGTACAGCGCCGCGATACGCACGGCCTCGAGCGCGTTGTACAGCACGGCCTCGAGCCGCGGCCAGGTCTCCTCGGCCTTGGCCAAGCCCCAGGGAGCCTCGTTCTCAATGTAGTAGTTGGTGCCCTTGACCAGGTCCCAAACGGCCTCGAGCGCACCGCTGTAGTCCAGGCGCTGCATGGCGTCCTCGTACTTCTCGGGCAGAACGCCTGCGTAGGCGCGCAAGGTCTCGTCGGAATCCGTGAACTCGGTGGGAGCGGGAGGCACCACACCGTCGAAGTACTTGCCGATCATGTTGAACAAACGGCTGCAGAGGTTGCCCCAGTCGTTGGCAAGGTCGCCGTTGTAGCGCTGGACCATGGACTCCATGGAGATGGAACCGTCCTGGCCGAAGTTCACGTCGCGCAGGAAGTAATAGCGGTAGGCGTCCACGCCAAAACGATCGACGAGCGAGGCCGGCGTCTGGGCGTTGCCCTTGGACTTGCTCATCTTCTCACCCTTGGTGAGCAGGAAGCCATGCGCAAAGATCTGCTTGGGCAGCTCTACGCCAGCGGCATGGAGCATGGCCGGCCAGATCGCGCAGTGAAAGCGAATGATGTCCTTGCCGACGAAATGGACGTCCGCAGGCCAGAAGCGTCCCAGGTCGCCCGAGAACTCGGCTTCGCCATTCTCGCCGAATCCGAGCGCGGTGATGTAGTTGAGTAGCGCGTCGAACCACACGTACATGACGTGATCGGTGTCAAAGGGAAGCGGGATGCCCCACTCGAACGTAGTGCGCGAGATGGAAAGATCCTTGAGACCGGACTTAACGAAGGAGAGCACCTCGTTGCGGCGCGTCTTGGGCTCGATGAACGATGGATTGTTCTCGATGAGATCGATCAGGAAGTCCTGATAGGCGGAGAGCTTGAAGAAGTAGTTGTCCTCCTGCAGGAACTTGACCTCTCGACCACATGAGGGACACTCGCCCTCAATGAGCTGGTCTTCGGCGTAGTAGGTCTCGCAGGGAACGCAGTACCAGCCCTCATAGTGACCCTTGTAGATGTCGCCCTGGTCGAAGAGCTTGGTGAGGAACGCCTGTGCTCCACGCTGGTGACGTTCATCGGTCGTACGGATGAAATCGTCGTTGGTGATGTCGAGCAGCTCCCAGACCTCTTGGAACTTGGGGGCGATCGAATCGACCCACTCCTGTGGCGAGACGCCGTTCTCCTCGGCGGCCTGGGCCACTTTCTGGCCGTGCTCATCGAGGCCGGTCAGGAAATGCACGTCGTGACCGGTCATGCGGCGGTATCGGGCAAGCGCGTCAGCCGCCACCGTGGTGTACGCCGTGCCCAGGTGGGGAACGGAATTTACATAGTAGATGGGCGTGGTGAGGTAAAACGGATTGCCACTCATGTGTTATGTCTCCCCAACCGTGGGTAATCTTGGAAGTAGCATTGCTAGTATGGAACACAAAGAAGAACACTAAGAGTAACCCAATCTAGAGACGGTACGGGCCGATAGTCAACTGAAAGGGCGGAACGCAATGAACGATACAGGCATCGTCAGGCGCGTCGACGACCTTGGGCGCATAGTGATCCCAATGGAACTGCGCCGCACGCTCGGCATCAATGTGAAGGATCCCATGGCCATCTTCGTGGACGGCGAGCGGATCATCCTTCAGAAGCATAACGATGTCTGCTCCATATGTGGAAGTCCCGATGAGATCGAGCGAATCAAGGATCGTCCTGTGTGTGCGGACTGCGTCAAGACGATCAAGGCCAAGTAGACCGGTCAGCAAGCACGCAGCCTACTCAGAAGCGGCCAATGCCACTTCGTAGACTCGATTGCGTGCGATGCCGGTGGCGTGCGACACGGTTCTCACCGCGTCCTTTCGACTCGCGCCGGCCGACATATGCTCCTGCACCATTCTGACGAGCTCCTCATCGGGGAGCTCGTCGTGTTCCCGAACCCCGGGAGGTCCGATCACGAGCACTACCTCGCCTTTGAGCTCACGGGTGCTCAACTGATCGGCTAGCTCGACGACGGACGCCCGCGCCACCTCCTGGTGCAACTTGGTCAGCTCACGGGCCATGGCCGCCTGTCGCGAGGGCATGACCGCTGCGATGCTCGCGAGCGTCGCAGCGACACGACGCGGCGACTCATAGAAGAGCAGTGTCGCGTCCAGGTCGAGCAGCGACTCGAGCCGGCGTCGACGTTCTCCCTGCTTGCGAGGGAGGAAGCCGCCGAAGTAGAAGGCGAACGTGGGCAACCCGGATGCAACGAGCGCGGTCGTGATCGCTGAAGCTCCGGGAAGCACATCGACTGGCAGCTCAGCGTCGATGCACGCATCGACCAGGTGCGACCCGGGATCCGAGACTCCGGGAGTGCCCGCATCGGACACGAGAGCGATCACCTCACCCGCCGCAATGCGATCGACGAGTTCCGGAGTACGCTGTTGGAGGTTGTGGGCGTGGTAGGGAAACAGCGGAGTCTCGATCTCGTAGCGAGCGAACAGCTTGCGCGTGACGCGCGTGTCCTCCGCCGCGACTGAATCGGCATCACGCAAGGCATCGAGCACGCGCAGGGTGACATCCCCCAGATTGCCTATGGGTGTTGCGCAGATCAGCAGCCGTCCTGCGGACATGAACGCCTACTCTCCTTCCGGAGAAGGCATGGGCGGCGGCGGAATCGGAGCACCGAAAGCACCCGGAGCAGCCGGTGGTGAAGGCGGCGCAGGTGGTGCTGGCGGTGCGGCTGGCGCGGGAGCGCCCGACGGAACCGGCGGCATGTAGGACATCGGCTGCGCAGCACGAACAGGAATCACTCGCTCCGGCTCCGTGAGAGCCCGGAAGGTGAGCGTCCATACCGCCGAAGTGAACGCACCATAGATCGCTGCGGGAACCACAAGGATCAAAGAGAGAAGCCCTATGGCGAAAACAAGAGGAATCGCACTGGAGGAGCCGAACGACGCGAGCGCTCCCACGACCCCGAAAATTGCGGCCAGAACGGCAACAGCCACCCCAAAGGCGATACCTATGCCGAACAGGAGAAGACCCATGAGCACGGTATCCTTGAAACGCGACTTGAACAGCTGCCACGCCTGACCGATCGAGGCCACCGCAGTGACATCGTGCAGTACGGCGAAACGTGTCGCATAGAGCTCCAGGATCCCCACGACGATGCCCCCTACCAACAGCAGGGGAACCCCGATCGCGAGAGCACCGCACACACCCAGACCAGCCGTGGCAGTCGCCGCCTCGTTGCTGAAGTCGCCCAAGAACGGCACGATCATGAGCACGGCGAAGATGAGAGAGACCACCAGGAACGGCAGCATGAGCAGCAGATCGATCAGGAACACTCGACCCCAATTGCGGAACCCGACGCTCCAACCGGCACCGCCCCGCACCGGGCGATCTTCGTCGGCTTCGCGCACCAGATAGATGAGACCGCCTTTCGCGGCAATGGAGATGAGCAGGAAGGCGAGGCCTATGAGAAGCAGGAACACGGCAATCGCGATTATGAGTCCGACGTTGGTCTCGAACCAACGTTCGATGTCATAGAAGTAGTCCGGGGTACCTCCGAAGTCACCTCTGCCGGTGCTGTAGTTGGATGACCCACCGCTGGTTCCGCCCGATGAGCCCGCCAAGAGACCGAAGAGCCAGAGTATCCGGTAGCGCCAGACGATGTTCCACGCCCGCTTGATTATTCCGGTGTAGTTCATTTGGACGAACCCCTCCCCATCGACACCACTCGCTCGAATGGCACCTCTCGCTCGAATGGCACCTCTCGCAGACCTACGGCCACCTAGAGCGTCTTGAGTTCATATTCCCGCGTACCGAGCCGGAGCGACTCTGCGTGTTTCATCACGACGGTGCCGTCAATGCCGGTTATCTCTTTGAAGGTGTCGACACCCTGACCCAGACCTTCGCCGCGCGTGCCGACGATTCCCGGAGCTGCCACCACGAGATCGTATGCGGCTTGATCGATCGCGACCGGATCGGTCGACGCGAGCACTCCAATGTCGGGGACCACGGAGGCGTCCGAGAAGTGCCAGCAGTCGCAGTCCGGAGAGACGTTGTTGATGAAGGACAGGTACACGACCTTGCCCTCCTTGCCCGCTACCGCTCCAGCGACATGCTCAGCCATCTTCTCCTGAATCGCATCGGGCGTGGTCTTCCACTGTATGCCGATCGCCCCGAAGGGACATGCGGCAACGCACTCACCGCATCCGTAACAGAGCTCGAAGTCGACCTCCGCGATCTTGTCCGAGTTGATGGCGATCGCGTTCACCGGGCACCACGTGACACATCGGTTGCACGCGGTGCACTTCTCCGCGACAACGTCGGGTGAGAAATCGGAGTGCATACGCTGTTTGGCGCTGCGACACCCCAGACCCATGCCCACGTTCTTGAGCGCACCGCCAAAACCGGCAGCCTCGTGGCCCTTCACGTGGGTGACGACCACCATGGCGTCTGCGTGCACTGCGGCTGCGCCGATGCGCACCGAGTTGAAGTGGGTGCCCTCGATGGGCACGTCCACCGCATCCCGCCCGTCCATGCCGTCGGCGATGATCACCGGGGCTTCTACCGTGGCGTACGAGAATCCGTTGTGCAGGGCGCACTCGATATGATCCACCGCGTTCGCCCGCTGTCCGCGGTATAGAGTGTTGGAGTCCGTCAGGAACGGCTTGCCTCCGACCTCCTTGACTTGACGCACGACCTCCCGAAGAAAGGTGGGCTGCACGAAGCCGGTATTGCCCTGCTCGCCAAAGTGCAGCTTCACGGCGACGAGGTCGCCGCCGGCTATCGCCTCTCCAAGCCCTGCTCGCTGGAGCAACGTGCCCGCGCGTGAAACGAGACTCTTCTTGCCGGTTGTGCGCATGGGGGTGAACCAGACTGTCGCAGGCGTACCTGCGGGAACGGCGTTGTTGTTCATCGGTGTAGACCCTCCCGAGAATCGTGTTCATCGAATGCGAGTGCGGCGGCACCCAGAATACCCGCGTCATTACCCAACTCGGCTTGGATCACTCGCACATCGCGACGACCGGCCAAGGCCTCGGCGGCGATCACTTCGGCGGCTCGCTCGACCATGAAACCGCACGATTCGCCGATACCACCGCCGACGACGATCAGCTGGGGGTTCAACATGTTCACAAAACCAACAAGGGCATGACCCAGAACCTCGCCGGCATCCATGAGTATCCGCACCGCGAGCTCGTCGCCCTTGAGGCCAGCCTTGACCACGGCCTCGGCGGTGACCTCATCCACCACGCCACCGGCCTCATCGAGGATTGCACGACCGCGGTACGTGGCCGCGGCCACTCGCCCTTTGGCGGCAATGGCCGCTCGGCCCAGATACGCCTCGATGTGGCCCTTTCCTCCGCAGGGACATGGGGGGCCGTCGAGCTCCACGACCATGTGCCCGATCTCACCGCCCAACCCGCGAGAACCACGGTACGGCTGGCCGTTCACGAACAACCCGCCACCAACACCGGTGCCGAGTGTGATCATGAGAAAGTCCCTCGCACCGTGGGCCGCACCGTAGCGGAACTCGCCCAGCGCGGCCAAGTGGCCGTCGTTGTCTATCGTGATCTCGTGGCGCACACGCGACATGACTAGCGCACGAACGTCCACGCCCGCCAAAGGCAGGTTGGTACAGTACTCCACTGACTGCCGCAGGAAGTCGATCTGGGCCGGCAAACCGATACCGACACCAGCGAGCTCACTGGGATGGAGCCCTATCAGCAGCTCCTCCACGGTTTCGATGATGGCGTCAACGACTGCGAACGGACCACCCTTGGGAGTCAGCGTGCGTTTGTCCTTGACGATACGTCCCTTGCGCTCCACCAGTCCGGCAGCGATGCGTTGACCACCGACATCGACACCAACTGCATATGAAGTCCGCATTCGTCCTCCCCCGTGTGGCAGGAACTGATCCTGTGTGTGTCTGGAACGACGCCACCTGCACGCCGTCGGATGATGATCGCCCTACTGAACGATCTCCTCTGATGATATCAGTAGTCCCACCGAATACCCCGCTGCTTGATGAGACCCATATCCACCATCTTGTTAAGCATTTCCTGCTCATCCACGCCAAAGAGTCGGGCGAGGTACCGGTAGTCGTTGAACCACTTCTGCGCCTGATCGAGAACGAGGCTCTCGGGCATGATGAACTCCTGCACCGCAATCTCGGCGCCCGTGTGCTCCATCGTGGTGTCCCGAGGGTATGTCTCCTGAGGATCATCGAGCACGGCGAGTATGTGCCCCAACATATGTGCGAGTACCCGCCGACGACCCATCTCGTCCTTGCCCGCATTGACGAGCATCACCGGGAGACCGTCCTCGTTGATGACCGCACCGGAGAAGAACGCTGGCATGACCACCGGTCGAACAGGCAGGCCGAGGCGTTCCGCGACGAGCTCAACGGGAACGGGCGGCTCCGAAATGCCCGCGTCGGTAAGCGCCGCCTGAACGATGCCGCGATAATATGCGTTGCTCTTGATCGCCACGAGGGCGCGCCCTCCGGGGTCGTCGAGATGTCGCGGTGCTCCGCAACCTCACTATCAGTATCGGCTCGTACATGCCATGCCTCGATGAGATTGTTGCCCGTGAACGAGCATCTCAGCGCAGAAACTGCATGCCCATGTTCCGTCAAAATGCACTTTCCATCACACTTACGTGTAGCGATGAGGCGTAAAAGCCGATATATAGTGAGTACGGCATGAGCTTTCGGGTTGTGGGAGGAGGGGCATGGAACGCGAGCAGCACAGCGTGATCGAGGATGCCCTGCGCACACTTGCCGCAGCCGTGGGTGCCGCACGCCTCTACCCTCCCACGAGCGCCCTGCCTCTCGAGGCCATCGCGCGGTTCGTCGAGAAGGCCGCAGAAGCCACCGACACCGCCGGCCCTGTGCGCTACGTGATCGACCCCCATGCGATCCGCATAGGTGACCGAGAGATCACATCGGGCCAGGGCCAGATCGTCGCGTTCGCCGAAAGCCTGTACGCGTTGCAGGTGGGCCAACTCATAATCGCTCCCGGTGTGCCAGCCGACGAGGCCGCCCGTTTCATCGAGGTAGTGAACCGCGATGTCCGTGCCGTCAGGGACGCTGGCGGCATCCGTGCCGTGCTCGGCGCCGCAGGCGTCAGCCTCATCGCCGTGATCGAGGTGACCCTCAAGGCCTCCGAAGAAGAAGGCCTGCTCGGCTTGGACCTCATAGCCTCCCCGCTCGAGGACATCGGCCGCGAGACGATCGCTGCGAGCGAGCGCTGGGCGCAGCAGGCCCATGAGGGTCGCGCTCACGACGAAGTCGCGGAGGCGGTGGATCACCTTGAAGAGGCCACCCGCGAGATTGCGACCAAGCGTATGTCGGACGCTCTCATGCGTTTGGACGAGCACTCTCGTATGCGCGTACTAGCGCTCGCACTCCAGGCGGACACAGACGGCCAGCGCATGGAGGGCTCCCTCAGCATCATCGCCGGCATGAAACCGGCTGCGTTGGCTCGGCTGCTCACGATCGTCGCCGCGCAGGCCGGCACTGAACCCAACCGTGTCGCCACGGCCATCAGCCTGCCTCCAGAAGTGGCTGCACAGGTCGCGCTACTCCTCGCGCCTTCACCCCGCTCCGAAATGGAGTGCGGAGTGCCATCAGAGGTCGACACTGCAGACATCGCGCACGACATGGCCGAAGAGACCGACCAATCCGACCTGCGTCGGCAAATCGCGATCGCATCCCCGGGGTTGGCCGCAGGCAAGGCCCTCACCACGACCGTGGCCATCTCCCGCAGCGACGCGTCGATAGAGTCGATTGAAGCCATCGGCGAAGCGTTGCCTGCCGCAGCTCGCGACGGAGCGTTCAAGTCCTCGCGCGAAGCCTTGCGTCGCCTAACGGAGTTGGGCGAGGATCCCGCACTCAGCATGGCCGTCGAAAAGGCTCGCATGGCCCTGCACGACCCGGAGATCTTGGCCGAGGTCTGCCGAGCCCCCATGACCGATGCGGACGCCGCCATGGCCGGAGAGATCCTCATGGCCGCCGGCAGAGTTGGAGCCGAAGCTCTCATCGACTGCCTCGCGACCGCTGATCCTGCCCGCAGATCGCTCCTGCACCCGATTCTTCGGGGTATGGGCGAACCGCTGCTGGCCGTATCCACTCGTATCGTACAGAGCGAGAATGCCTCGAAGGCGATCCGCGTTCTGGATATCCTTCCCACGCTGGGCGATCGAAGAGCGGTCGCCGTGATGGAGAAGGCATTGACCAATCTGGACGTCTCAGTCCGGCTCGCGGCGGTCACCGCTCTGAGCATCATTCCCGACCCCAGCGGCCAGGCGGCGCTCGCCAAGGCTCTGGGACATTGGGATCCTGAAACGAGACGGCGAGTGGTGGCCGAGATCGGACGTATCAAAGCGACTGTTGCCATCCCCGCACTCGTACGGATACTTGAAGACATTAATTTCTTTGAAAGGAACCACGAGCTCAAGAAAGAAGTCATCAAGTGTATGGAGTCCATCGGGTCGACCGATGCACTCCCAGTTCTGCGACGAGTGGCGCGCAGGAAGTTCATGTTCGGGAAGAAGAACAAGGAGTTGCGATTCCTCGCAAACAGGGCGGTCTCCCGCCTAGGCGAGGGCGCAACCGAACCGCGAGGAGCGAACAGCCGTGACTGAGAACCTCTCGAACGACAACGAAAAGCTTGAGACGCCACAGGAGATGGCTGAGATAGCCTCCGCGTCAGCGAAGACTCCATTCGCGAGCACGCGCAAGCTTCAGCGAGCACGCGAGTTGGTGCGTACGCTCGCAGTCGCACAGACCAATGCCGCGCTCTACCCGGTGACCCACCCCCTCGTGGCGCAGTCGATCGAAGAGCTCGTCGCCGCAGTGGAGGGACTGGGCGAGTTCGGCTTCGAAGATGTCACCGTCAACATCTACAAAGGCACGCTGTTCGTGGAGAACCAGGTGTTCCCCGAGGAGAGCGTCACGTATCGGAAGACCATCCAAGACCTGCTCGGACGGGGCATCTCGGCTCTCACGTTCCTGGAAGGCTTTGCGCCCGAGGAAGCGACCGCGCTGGTCAACCTGCTCGGCAATGAGAAGATCAGGGACATAGATGCCGCTCAACTGTTCTTGGAGCAGAACGGCGTGGAACGTCTCACCGTGGCCGAAACGACCGCGCTGGAGAATGAGGACGCCGATGCGGAGGGTCGCGAGGTCAAGGCCCGTGCAAAGGAGCATTACGACAAAGGTGTCGTGGCCATGCGCGACGTGGAGACACAGGCGAAGCTGGGCAAGGTGTTCGAGGTGGAGCCCCTGCAGGGCGTGGTGAGTGGGTTGCTGGACAACCTCTTCCAGGATCCGGCCGCCGTACTGGGCCTCACGGCCATCAAGGGCCACGATGACTACACGCTCAATCACTCGATCAACGTGTGCATCCTCTCGGTCTCTCTGGGTGCAGCGCTGGGGCTCGACGCAGAGTCCCTCAAGTCACTGGGTCTGTCGGCGCTGTTGTACGACCTGGGCAAGGTGCGCATTCCCGAGGACATCCTGAACAAGCAGGGTCCCCTCACCAACGACGAATGGCGCATCGTGAAGAGCCATGCCGAGGAGGGCGCGAGCCTGCTCAAGCGAATCCAACTGATCGACCAGATGCCCATGGTCGTCGCGTTCGAACACCACCAGCGTCACGACATGCAGGGCTATCCCAACGAACAGAGCGCGCAGACCGAACAGCACCTGTTCTCCAAGATCGTGGCTCTCTGCGATGCATACGACGCTATGACCACACGTCGACCCTTCCGACGCGAGATCCGCCCGGACAAGGCGCTCGCCGTGCTCATGCAGGGCCGAGGTAAAGCATACGACCCGAGTCTGACGAAGGCGCTCGTTGCCATGCTTGGCATCTATCCCATGGGAGCAGTGATCAAGTTGGAGGACGGATCGACCGGTGTCGTGTATCGCGTTAACAACGACGATCTGCTGCACCCCCGAGTGAAGGTGCTGGCCGACGCATCGGGACGCTGGCTCGACGATCCGGGCATCGTGGATCTGCGGATCATGGACACGACCACCGGTGTACACGCGCACTCGATCAGCGAGTGTCTTCCCGCAGCCGAAGCAGGAGTCGACGACGTCTGGCAGTACCTCTAGAAGAGCGCGCCCGCCGCGTCATCGAACATGGAGTCATCGGGGAAGGCGAGTGAGTCGAGTTCGTTCTCGATCGCCTCGAGTTCAGCTTCAACTTTGTCGAGGTCGACCTCTCCGTCGGTCAGCACGTCGATCTCGGTACTGTCCGAGTCAGATGTGTCATCCGTGACATCGGAGCTGGCGGAATCGTCCCCTGTCAGCGAAGGAGTCGGATCGGCAGAACCGTTCTGATCCGTCGCGATCACTGTATCGTCAGAAACGTCCGCAAAATCATCAGCACCCTGCCCGCAACCCGCAAGCAGGAGTGCTGATGAAAGAATCACTGTTGCGAACAGCCGCATGAATACACGGCGTTGCGTCATACGCTAGCCCTCCTTGAGTTCAGACACGCACTCCTTGAGTTCCCGCAGGGCGCTCTTGAGCTGTGAACGAGTCCTCTTGAGCTCGCCGACAGCCTCGCCGCCCAGTGCGCGAGCCTCACCGAATGCGCCGCGAACGTTCTCGGCATCGGGAACGTTGCGGAACTGATTGACCGCCCTGTTCTCCAGGCGCACAGCCCCCTCGAGCGTGTCTTCGGCGATCCTCAGCTGACTGCGAACCTGCTCGGTCTCGCCTCCGGCATCTTCGATACGATCGCAGAGCTGCTCCATCTTGTGGATACGCTCCTGGAGACGATCGGCGGAGTTGTTGAAGGCCTGACTGCGAAGCCGAAGCGCGTTCGCGATGCGATCGCGCAGTGCGGCGGCAGCCTCACCACGGGAAGCAGTAGCAGACTCAGGACGAGAGGCACCCACGCCCGCAGTCTCCATACCTGCGCTGCCGGGGCCCTGTGCTGCTATAGCACTCACCGGGACAGCGAACGCTGCGATCAGCGTTGCCGCTACGACAATGCTCATCAATTTGTTCATCTTCATCGTCCACAACCTCTTCCCAACCAGGGACACCCCTCAAGGTCATCCCGTTGCATCATTCACTAGGGAGTATCGCCTTCCCGGATTGTCTCGCCGTTGGCGCTGTGTTGAGTTTGTGTTGAGCTTGAGATCCCTTCGACCGCCACGGGCAGCTCGATGATGAAGCATGCACCACCGAGATCGGAGTCCTCAACCCGAACAACGCCGTCCATCAACTCTACGATACGCTTGCATATGGGCAGTCCCAACCCGTGCCCGCCGCTCATGGTCGAGCGAGAGCGATCGAGACGCGAGAAACGGCCGAATACCGTGTCCCGGGAGTCCTGTGGCACACCTGGGCCGGAATCGTCGATTCGGAGCTGCCAGAGAGCTGCGGTGACCCGCATCGTGACGCGCACGGTACCGCCGTCCGGCGTGTATGAGATCGCATTGTCCACAAGCACCGATGCGGCCTGCACCAGACGGCTCTCATCGGCACGTGGCCAGAGATCGGTTGGTTCGGAGGGCTCGATCACGAGATCGATGCCAGCGCGCTTGGCGGTATCGGTGTGGCGAGCGAGCAAAGCCGAGGTCAAGCGGGCGGGCTCGACCGGCTCACGCGCGAACTCGACCACACCCGCATCGAGATCGGAGAGCGCGAGCAGTGTCCGCGCGAGGTCGGCCAGACGCACGGACTCATCGCGAATGATGGTCAGCGACTCTTTGGTCGTCTCCGGGTCGGTGACCGTACCGTCGAGCAACGCCGTCGAGAAGCCGCAGATGGAGGTTATCGGCGTACGGATCTCGTGCGAAACATCTCCGACGAACTCCTTCTGGGCACGATATGCCGCCGCGACCCGGTCCGACATCCGGTTGAACGACCGAGCGAGCGAGCGTACTTCCGCATCGCCCTCCTCGGCCACGGTGACACCCCACTCACCACCCGCAACCGACTCAGCCGCCGTCTGGAGACGCACCAGCGGGCGGGCGAGTCGCCGTGCCAGAAGGCCGCCTATGAACCACGCGATCACGAGAGCCACCAGCAGGCTCACTCCCAGCAACCCAGCAGTCCATGCGCGCGCCGAGACGATCTCGTCCAACGGAGAAGCGGCAATCACCCACAACGCATCCTCCCCCGCATGAATGGGAACCGCGACAAGCACGTACGTCACGCCGGAGTCCGCCACCCGGCGCCCGGTACTGACCCCATCCCCATCGGGTTCACTCAGCAGATCGAGCGGAAAATCACTGCCCGCAGGAAGCAGCCCATCGGCTGTAGTGCGCACGATCGCTCCCGATTCGTCGGTGACCACGAGAGCAGCGCCAATGAGACCGGCCTCGACCCTGAACAGGCGTTCCCGGTTCTGGCGAGCGATATCATCCACATCCGGGGCGATCAGGATGTCAGCGGAGGCCTCGACGCCCGAGGCAACCGCCCGTACCTGACGCGAGAGCTCCTGAGTCGCCGTTCGCACAGTGAAGGAGAGCCACGCCGCATAGAAGACACTGAAAGCGACCACAAGGGAGAGCACGGATGCAAGAACGGCCATGCGGCGCGCGCGCGTCGAGATGGTGATGCCGGTGGATGCGTTGCCACGAGTCACGAGGTCTCCCGACGAACGCGATACCCAACGCCCCTGACGGTCTCGATGAACCGTGGCTTCACCGCATCGTCATCGAGCTTCTCGCGGATATGCCTGACGTGCACGTCGACGCCACGGGCCTCCACGAACTCATTGAATCCCCACGCGCGCTCGAGAAGGGACTCGCGACTGAACACCACACCGGGCTCGGATGCCATAGCGGCGAGCAGGTCGAATTCGCGAGCGGTGAGCTCGATGACCGAACCATCGACCGACACCTCGCGTGTCGCAGGATCCACACGCAGTCCGCCCACCTCGATCGCAGTGCCCGCAGCCTCCCGCTTTGAGGCTTCCTCGGCGCCGCTCGTGCGCCGCAGCACCGCACGCACGCGAGCGACAAGCTCGGCTGGGCTGAAGGGCTTGGTCACATAGTCATCCGCGCCTCGCTCGAGGAGAGCGACCTTGTCGAGCTCAGACTCGCGAGCCGTGAGCATGATGACGGGCACGGAAGACTCCGCTCGTATCGCAGCACAGACCTCCGCGCCGTCAAGGCCGGGAATCATGATATCTAGGACCACGAGATCCGGCGTGTGTTCCCGGAACGCCGCCAACGCCGCGTTCCCATCGGCAGCCGTGAGAACCTGATAGCCCGCTGCGGTCATGTACACGCTCACAAGTTCACGGATATTGGATTCATCATCGACGATGAGCACGCTCGTCACAGCAGACCTCCCCTGATGCGTCCCGGAGAGTCCAGTCTATCCCAGACAGGCACGTGATGCGTCAGACCCAGCCCCGCGACTGGTAGAGTTCAAAGCCCTTCTTGAGCACGCGTTCGATCTGCGATCGGAGCAGGGGCGTGAGCTCTTTGATGTAGAAACACGACTTCCCTTTGAGAAGTGAGAGGAGCTCAGGCCTGGCAGAAGACCGGGGTTCTTGACCGTCATGAACTGCTCCTTCCATTGCCCGCCCGAACATGAGTATCCCCCGAAGGCCGAACGGGATCGCCCCTGAGAAGGAGCGACCCCGCTTGCATGCGGCTATTACTGAGCAACTCGCGCTCATGTCCGATGGATCAGCGCGGCATCTCGAATCCGTAGTCCTTGAGCACCGACTTGGGAAACTCAAAACGGACTGTCAGGAGCGGATCCACGACTTGGCAGAACTTGAGGCTACCAACGAGGCTCATGAGCATCGCTGCATCGTTCACGGTGAGGCCTGCGATTCCAGTCAGGAAGTCATGCATGAGGTGCACTGCCATCTTGTACGCCTCGTCAACGGTATCCGCCGACGCTACGACCGCCACCAGCTCATCGTTCTCGATGAACGGCGTGGGCAGGCCTTCGAATGCGACCACCTGCGGAGTGAGACGGACCTCGCCGGGGGTCTCGGCGCCACAGATGACGACTTCGCCGTCACCCATGACCGCGTGCATGTCTCCGCAGCCGAAGAGCGCACCCTCGACACCGACAGTGAGGTACAGGCTCGTGTCGCTACCGATGAGCGTGCAGTCCATGTTGCCGCCGTGCGGGCCGGGAGTGCTGTTGGGAATCTCGCCACTTGCAGGAGCAACACCGATGACACCGATCATGGGCTTCTGGGGAACGGTGACCTTGCCCTTGTACACGACGGAATCCTCCGTGTGCTCCAGGATGGTGGTCTCCTGCTCCGTGATCAGGTCACCCATGGAGCCCGCTCCCGGAATCGCGACCATGACCGACGGCCCGGTCGCCTTGACCTCATGAAGGTCGATGCGCAGGATGTCACCGGGCTTGGTGTCCTCGATGTACACGGGCCCCGTTGCGGGATTGGTGATGCTCCAGTCAAGCTCCTCAAGCGTATCGGTCGAGCTCTTGAGCTGACCGCTGAAGCAGTCATGCGTCGTCAGCAGCAGCTCTTCGCCCTGCTTGGCGCGCATGACCGGCGGAACGTCCGGCGAGAATGCGAAGAACGCCTTGTCTCGAGTCAGATCAGGTGCCATTGGTGCAACCTCCTCGTTTCAGATGAACCGATAGAGCAATCACGAATCTCAGGAGCTCGCCTCGTCCGCACTCTCAGCCGAACGATGCTTGGATCCCACGAATGGCAGACGCAACTCCTGCCCGCCGACGATGCCTTCGGGTCTCCATATCAGAATGATGATCATGAGTATGGCCACGGTGAGCTCCGTGAGCCCATACACTTGGAAGTCGATCACTCCTGAGTTGTTGAGGAACCCTTCGATCTGCCTGAGCGACTCCCGCATGACCGTCACGATCACCGCACCGATCGTGGCGCCGGAGATACTCCCCGCGCCGCCGATCACGAGCATGGTGATCAGAACGAACGCCTCGGCCATATAGAAGGATTTGGGCGAGAACGAGGTGATGTAGTGCGCCCAGATCCCACCGCCCAGACCGGCCACGAACGAGCTCAGAATGAATGTGTAGTAGCGCACACCGACGACGCTGACCCCGCACGCCATGGCGGCGAATCGGTCATCGCGAGAGGCCCGCACGCGCAGACCAAGAGAGGACTCCCGGAAATAGTACGCAGCGACAAGGGTCACCGCAGCCGCACCGGCGGCGATGAAGATGGTGGTGTAGTACTCGACGCCAAAGAACGTACGCGGTCCATTGGTGACGTTGTCCCACTGGGTCATCAGCACGTGGATGACGATCAGCGTCGCAAAAAGCGTGATGACGCCCACGGCGTTCGAAAGGCGCATGAGCGGCCATGCGATGGCGGCAGCCACCGCAGCCGCCACGAGTCCGCCGATGATGAGCGCCGGGATGATGGGAGTCTGCAGCTCGACCAGGCTGGGATACATGTTCGCGACAGCCATCTCCTTGACCGCCGGAGACGTCGAAAGGATCGAGGACGCGTAGGCGCCGATCCCCACGAATCCGACGTAGGTCCAGTTGAGTATCCCTGAGTTGCCCATGAATATCTGCAGCCCGAGCACGAGCATCAGGTTGATGCAGAAGTACGTGTAGATGTCGACGATAACCCCCGACGCGGCCATGTTCAGAACGAACGCGCCGACGACAAGCACGGCAGCGAGAATCCACGCCGTGGAGTGTTTCGCCATCCTGGAGAGGGGCGACTGCAACAGACTCATCCGACACGCTCCTCGGTATAGTTGCCCTTGATCATGCCCTCGGGTCTGAGCAGAAGGAACAGAATCACGATCATGAACATGAACGCATCACGGTAACTGATCATGGATGCGGGCAACGTGATGCTCAGGATATTGAACAGCAGTCCATAGACATACCCACCAGCCACCGCCCCGACCAGCGAGTTCATTCCACCGATGACGGTGGCGATGAATGCGATCAACAACGGTGTGAAGCCGATGAGCGGATCGACCGAGGCCGATCGTCCGACCCAGAAGATCGAGACCACGCCGGCCAAAAATCCACTGATGATGAAAGCAAACGAGATGACCAGGTTAGCCTGCACACCCATGAGCCGAGTCGTGGTGAACTTGTCGGCGGCCGCCCTCATCGCAATACCCAGAACGGTGTACTTCATGAGAAGTGTGAGACCGAGCAGGAGCACCAGAGTCGTGGCGATGGTCAACACGTTGCGCAGCGGGGTGACCACACCGAGTATGGTGATTGATTCGCTGAATGCCGACGGAAGCTTGACCGCGCGCGCTCGGGGAGATACGAAGAGGAGCACCGCGTTCTGCAGCAGTACCATAACAGCGAACGACGTCACCAGAGCAGCATTGTCCGACTTCTGACGCACCCGTCGGAACGCGACCAACTCGGTCAGATAACTCGTGAGTGCAGCCATGGCCACCGCGACGATCATCGTGACCCACCAGGGAACAGGTGTAAAAGCGCCCAGGATGTACATCGAATAGCCTGCAACCATGACATATTCGCCGTATGCGAAGTTGACGAGCTTCAGGATGCCGTATACGAACACCAGACCGAGTGCGACCAGTGCGTACAGACTCCCAAGGCTCAATGTGTTGATCACGAACTCACCGAATATCACAACGTCACCTCATGATGTCCTTCTCCATCGCCACCGAAGTAGACATCCGCGATGTCCAGTTCCTTCTCGAGCTGATCGGGCGTGCCAGCGAACTCGAGGTTGCCTGTGTTGAGCACGTACACGCGATCGGCGAGATGCACCGCACGCTCGGCATTCTGCTCAACCAGCAGGATAGTGGTGCCTCGTTCGCGCAGTTTGGCGATGAGGTCGAAGATCTGATTGACCAGCGTGGGAGACAGGCCGAGCGAGGGCTCATCGAGCATGAGCAACTTGGGATGGCTCATGAGCGCACGCGCGATCGCCAACTGCTGCTGCTCGCCTCCGGAGAGGAGACCCCCGGGCTGATTGAAGCGATCCTTGAGGATGGGGAAGAGCTCGAACATCTCCTCGAGATCCGCCTGATACCGTTTCTTGTTATACGAGCTGAAGGCACCCAGACGCAGATTCTCGGAGACCGTCAGACTGGTGAAGATCTCTCGGCCCTCGGGCACGAGCGAGATGCCCTTCCTGAGGATCGCCTCGGGCGTCTTGCCCGTGATCTCCTCACCAAGGAAGGTGACCGTGCCACTCGTGGGCTTCAACACGCCGCAGATGGACTTCAGCGTCGTGGATTTTCCTGCTCCATTGGTTCCCAGCAGCGCAACAAGTTCGCCCTCCTCGACCTCGAGGGACAGGCCGTGGAGCGCCGTGATCGCACCATAGGATGCGTTCAAGTCTTTGATGGTAAGCATGATTCCCTTCTCACCCCGCGCTTCCGAGGTATGCGCTGACGACCCGAGGATCAGTACGCACCTCCGCCGGCGTACCGTGCGCGATGGTCTTGCCGTAGTTCAGGACGTGCAGTCGATCGCAGAGATTCATCATAAGCCGCATGTCATGTTCAACGATGAGCACCCCGACATGTTTGCTCAAGGGAATGGTGCGAAGCTGCTCCAGCAGAAGATCGCTCTCCTCCTCGTTGAGACCGGCCGCGGGCTCGTCCAGAAGCAGGAACTTGGGCTTCATGGCCAGCGCGCGAGCGATCTCGAGCTTCCTCTGATAGCCAAAGGGGATCTCTCCGGCGAGACGCGTCTCGTAGCCCTCGATACCCATCTCGACCAACAGATCGTGCGCTGTACTCACCGCTTCACGGCGAGGAAAGCCCATGCTGACCGCAGCGACCTCGACGTTCTCGAGAACCGTCAGCTCCCTGAACAGGCGCACGGTCTGGAACGTACGGGCGATGCCCGCACGTGACACACGATGAGGAGGCTTGCCCGTCGTCTTCGTTTCATCGACGTGCACGGTGCCGCTCGTGGCGGGCAGCAGGCCGGTGATGAGATTGATGAGCGTTGTCTTTCCCGAACCGTTAGGTCCGATAAGACCGAACACTTCGCCCGTCTGAAGACTGAAACTGACACCGTCGACCGCCTTCAGACCCGCGAATGACTTGCAGAGATCGGTCACACTGAGCGTGTGCACCTGGTTCGAATTCGATTCCATACAGCTCTCCACTGTTCGCAATGAATCACGTGTCGCAGACGGTATGGAGGGAGCCCATTCGGGCCCCCTCCTAGCCGTCCACATCGTTACTGCACCCGAAGATTACGGTGCGGGAATGCTGTCGGGAATGACCCAACCCATGAACTGCGGCTCACCATCAATGAGCTCGACCATGGCGGCAGCCTTGTTGGGCTCGTGGCTGGACGCATGATCGCCCCACTGGAGCTTACCGGTGAGAAGGTCGTACTCGTGGCTCTCCATGACCTCGACCATAGCCTCGCCATCGATGCTACCAGCCTCTTCGATCGTCTCAGCGATCAACATGACGACGTCATATCCGGGCATGACCCACACGGCGTCAGGAGCCTCGTCGAACTTATCCTCATAGGCCGCCGCGAAGTCGGAGTATGCGGGGTTAGCCTCGTCGGAAAGGAAGCCGTGCGTATCGAAGTAGATATCGTTGCCGTACTCGGTACCCAGAGCTTCGAACAGGCCCGGATCGTCATAGGCGTCGCCGCCGACGACGGGCATGTCCAGACCGTTCTCGCGAAGCGAGCGGATCATGAGTGCAAGGTCAGGCATGTAGGAGGAGATGTAGATGAAATCAGGCTTCTCATCGAGAGCCTTGATGCGCGCAACCTGAGCCGAGACATCGGCCTGGCCCTGCGTATAGGTGTCCTCGAAGATAACGTCGCCACCAAGCTCATCGAAACGCACGATGAAGTAGCGGCTCAGGCTCTTGGTGTAGTCGATGAAGTCATCAGTGATGACGTAGACCGATTCCCAGCCCTTGTCGTTGAATGCGAACTCGGCCGTGGCTGCGCCCATGGTGGTGTTCCACATGGACATGGTGAACTGCTTGTCACCAAGAGCCTCGGAGCCAAAGAGCGGAGAGGATGCACAGGGAGAGATGCCGACGATACCGGCCTTCTGGGCCTCGCGGCTCGCAGGACCACCAAAGTCGAAGTCGCTGGGCGTGATGATAGCCACAGCACCTTGGTCGACCATCTGCTTGGCTATGTTGCCGACCGTGACAGGATCGCTCTTGCCATCCATGTTCACGAGCTCGACCTGCTTGCCCATGATGCCGCCGTTCTCATTCAGAACATCGACAGCAAGCTGAGCACCGCGAAGGGCCGGCTCATCGAGCGGGGCCTGGATACCGGTCTGGCAGAGTGCGGCACCAATCTTGATGGTGTCACCATCAGTAGTGTCAGAATCGCCATCGGATGCACAGCCCGTGAGGACGAGCGACAGCGACAATACAAGCATGAGCGCGAATGCAATTCGTTTCATTTGACGTATACCTCGATTCCTTTTGAAAGTCTTGGATTGAACATACAACGGAGAACCGTCCCCTACAGCCGTCTCTCCTTCCATTCCATGCCCAAAAATGATTAAACCATGGTATCCCAAGCCGACATAGAACGCATCTTCACTAACTATCCGATACTACTGCCATCCGCCCCACGAAAGCGTGAGCTCATAGGTTTCGCTGTCGATCTTGCCCGCATCCCAGTTGCGTTCGGTCACCCGGGCGTTCGTGCCACCGACGATCTCGATTCCGCGAAGGAGCCAGCCGACGATTCGCTGACTACCGTAAGGGAAGCCGGCCATGCCATGGATCAGGATCACGCCACCCTCTTCGGAAGAACTGATGTTCACTTCGACCGTTGACCCCGGATACGCAGTCTTGATGACCGTCTCGGCACGCTTGAGAACCTGTTTGGGCGAGACGAACCGAGCGAAGACGCTGAAGATACCGTTGCCCAGCAGGAGTTTGTCGGCCGACGCCGCGCCAATATCGCGAAACTCCTGGGCAGCGAGAGACCTCGATCCGCCGCAGACTTCGGTGACGAGCGCCTCATTGAAGCGACCCATGACATCGAGAGGGACATTCACTCCTGCGTTCACGGTGAGGCGATCGCTGTCGGAAAGCCGAGCGATGCACCGGTCCCACGCATCTGGACCGTGCTTCTGTTTGATGTGATCGAAGGTGCTCTGTGCAACAACGCCTTTGACGACGACTTTGCTCGACATGGCTAGCTCCTTAGTTCACTCGGCGTATTTGCGATACGGCCCTTATTGACGCTATCCCCAATCTACAGGAATACAGGAGTCCGCAGCCACCACGATACTCACGCTCTCACTGCAACGCCTCCGCTACATCCGCGGTGCCGCTGTGCCCACGCCTTCGAGTTCGCTGGGGGGTCCGGCATTCTCGGAGGCCTGCCGCTTGGCCTCGTATCTCGAGACATATATCGACAGTTGCCCGACAGGAGCAACCGCAGCTCACCACGTAAGAAGGCCCCGCCAAATCGGCAGGACCTTCGTCATTGCTGTGGTGGCCAGAGACGGACTTGAGCCGCCGAAACCGAGATTAGGAGTCCTCGAAAATCGACGCTCAGTCGATGGCCCAAGTCCCTTGTCCTAGAAATGCCTGATCTCCTCCGCGGCCTGCTCGAGAACCTCTCGATGCAGTGTGTAATACGTCCACAGACCGTCCTTGCGTCCGTCTACCAGGCCCGCCGACCGCAGAACCGACATATGGTGCGAAATCGTCGATGGCGACAGGCCCAGGTGATCCGACAGCTTGCATGCGCAGACCTCATCGGCCAAACAGCAGGTCTTGCCCTGCTCGGGCGTGGCTTCGCTCAGAAGCCGCAGAATCTCACGACGATGCTCGGATGCCAACGCTTTGAACACTTCGTTGAGCTGTGCCCTTGTCTCAGTTCGAGTCATGCCGCCACTCCTCAACCTACTCGAGAGACCTCGATGAACATGCCCCACCGCTTTGCGAACCTGCAAGCAATCGTCTATGCAGAGTGCCTCGAAACCTCACCCGCCAACGAACCAACCGAGCGCACGGCAAAGAGTGCCGCGAACGCCAGCACCAGCATGCCTGCCCCGTAGATCGCGTACAGCGAGGTCAGGCTCGTCGCTGATGCGATGCGCCCTCCTGCTTGTGTGCCCATTGCTCCACCGAACATGAATGCAAATGTCACGAGTGACATCGCGATCCCTCTTGCCTTGGCCGCGAACTCAGTGGCAACGGTAATGAGTGTCGAGTGCGCCGTCATGAACCCGAGGCCAAGCAGGAACACTCCGACGGACGTCAGAACGAGGCTGCCGCCTCCAAAGAATACGAACCCATCAGCGAACGCTGCCATCAGCAGACCGAACACGATGGTCCGGGTTCTTCCGAGTCGATTGGCAACCTTGGCACTTGTTCGGCCACCGATCATGGCACCAACGCCAAAGACAGTCATGACGCCACCTATGGCAAGCAACGACAGGCTGAACCGCTGGGCGAGCACGGCACCCAAGTAGCTGAAGCTACCGAGCAGAAAAGCTCCCTCGACCAGGATAACAAGATACGTACGAAGGCTCGGACCGTGAGCCAGAAGTGACACGTACGACCCAAACGCCGAGGCGCCCGGCTCCGCTGGCACCGTTTCGATCTCTAGGCCACGCAGCCCCCGCCAAAGTACGACAGCAATCACAGCCGAGGCGACAGCGTAGACGATGAACACTCCACGCCAGTCAAAGTAATTGGCGATTGCGCCGCCTATGCCCATAGACAGAGCCTGGCCAAGAAACGCGATTCCCATAAAGGACCCGACCGCCTGTTGACGCGACTCCATCGGGACGATATCCGCAATCAACGCCAGAGAGATCGGCATTGTCGCAGCCGCGAACACCCCTGTCAGCGCACGAAACGCAGCTAGGCCAGTCAGGGTGTTTCCTAGGGCACAGAGCGCCGTCATAACGGCGAAGGCCGAGAACGTGAACAGAATGACTCGCGTCTTACCAAACTTATCCGCAAGCGGTCCGAACACCAGCTGGAACACGCCAAACGGAAGCATGTACGCCGCGATCAGCAGTCCGGCGGATTCAGGCGTGACGCCCACGCTCTCTGAAATGGCAGGCAGAATCGGCGACACCACCCAGTTGTCCGCCATAACCATGAAAGCAGCCAGGCCGAGCAGGAACACAAGCCGACGATGTGTGACAGTCATTCAGACTCCTCTATTTCGAAACATTTCGAACCAATCTCCAAGCCATGATACCCCTGTGGGTATGTCAGTCAAGCCTGACAACCGCCGATTTCGTGGCTGAGACACGGAGCGAAGCGTAGTAACGGAGGAGAATCCGCAAGTAGGCATGCAAGAAGGCCCCGCCAAATCGGCAGGGCCTTCGTCATTGCTGTGGTGGCCAGAGACGGACTTGAACCGCCGACACGCGGATTTTCAATCCGCTGCTCTACCACCTGAGCTACCTGGCCATGTGCAGTGCTGAAA
>Ga0209121_10000251_pt1 | contig 57524 bp, 42 predicted proteins | sample Cruoilmetagenom3_FD_187292 | JGI IMG/M metagenome (GOLD analysis project Ga0209121, IMG submission 187292) | Oil polluted marine microbial communities from Coal Oil Point, Santa Barbara, California, USA - Sample 3 (SPAdes) (version 2) | ecosystem: Environmental > Aquatic > Marine > Oil seeps ...
TTTCACCCTCCTGCTTGGTTTCGGCAGGAGCATTATACCCGAAAACTACGAAGTTGTTAATGGACAGCTACTTAGTATAAGAACATCGGTTTACTCAGCACGTGCCAGACCTTGGGCCGATAACCGTCCACGTCGTAGAGAGCCCGCACGTCCACGTGTTTGACACCCAGCGTAGGCGATTCAGCCGAGACGTCGGTGTAGCGTCCATCCCGCAGCGCGACCATGCGCCCGAGCTTGCCGATGGATAGCAGGTCCAGGGCCGTGTTGGCGTAATTGACCGCCACCATGATGTCGAGCGCATCCGGCACACCAGAGCGCATCAGGTAAGCCAGTTCCTGGCACATCGTTTTCACACCCGTCATCTGCTCCAGTTTCTTCGCCGTGACTGCTCCGATGCCGCCTAGCTTCTTGTGGCCGTAAGGGTCGGCTACACTGGTCTGAATGACCCCCCCGCCAATCTCATGGGCGCCCTCCGAGATGGTCATCATGGCGTAGTGGCTGGGGTTGGTTCGTTTGTCCTGTGTCAGCAGGTCGGCCAGTTTTTCGATGTCGAAGGGAACCTCGGAGATGATAGCCCGATCCACGCCGGACAGGTAGGCCGAGATGAGCGAGGTTTCGCCGGAGTGCCGCCCGAACAGTTCGACCACGCCTATACGCTCGTGGGAGCCGGCTGTGGAGCGCAACTGGTGGATGAAATGCACACTGCGGGTGATGGCGGTGGAGAAGCCGATGCAGAAGTCGGTGCCGAACACGTCGTTGTCCATCGTCTTGGGGATGCTGATGACGGGGAAGCCCTCGCGGTGGATGCGGGCTGCATATCCCAGCGTATCTTCCCCCCCGATGGGGATCAGCACGTCAATCTTGAGATGCTCCAGTGTCTTCAACACGTGGTCGGTGAAGTCGAGCGTCTGACTATCGTCTAGTTCCCCCTCGGGGCGCAGAAAGTCGGGCGCATGTGAGGGGCGCATGCGGCTGGGATTGATACGCGATGTGTGCAGGAAGGTGCCGCCAGTACGGTCTATTGTGCGCACTATGAGTTTGTTGAGTGGCTGAATGCACTCTTCGCACGCAGCAGGGTCGTCGAGGTTGTAGAAGAGAAGCCCGCGCCAGCCACGACGGATGCCGATGGGCTCATGCCCCTCGGCAATGGCGCGGTGGACCAACGCCTTGATGCAGGGGTTCAGTCCGGGTACATCCCCCCCACCAGTCAGAATACCGATTCTCATTCTCTCTTTTTCTCCATAGATGGGATCTTTGTCACGTCGGCCACGTGGCCACTCGTGATGCGTACCAGTGTCTCAAAGGCAATGGGAAAAACGGCGTGGGGGTGGCCTGCCGCTGCGTAGACCGTCTCGAAACGGGCCAGCGAGGTATCAATCCACGTCGGTAGTGGTTGCCGGTGGCCAATTGGTGGCACGCCACCGATGCTGAAGCCGGTCTCCCGTCGCACGCGCTCAGCGTCGGCGATCATCACCCGCCGCGCCCCCAACAGTCTCTTCAACCTGGTCGGGTCGGCTCGCCGGTCGCCGGCCACCAACACCAGCACCGGCTTCCCATCGGCCAGGAAGAGCAATGACTTGACGATGCTGCCAAGAGCGGTGTCAAGCGCATCGGCGGCCAGTCGCGCCGTGCGAGCACTCTTTTGCAACTGTATGATGCTGGTGTCCAAACAGGCCGCCTTCAAAGCAGTCTGCACACGCTCCGGCCCTGTCACCGTGTTCTCTCCTCCACTACTTGCACTGCCTCCGCCCCGACTATAGCGGCCAGTTCCTGCGCCAGTTCGGAGCAGTGATGTGTCGTGTCGTTCGGAAATGCCAGTTCGACCGACCCGCCCGCGCTACCGATCAGGTGAATGACGAAGCGGTCTGTGCCAGGGTGGCCCACAAGCAGGCTGTGAATCTGGCGCAGTACTTGCTCGTCCCGCGCCTGCTCCCCACTGCGGGTCAGCGTCACGCAGACAGTGCGCACCCTGGGGGGGGATGGGAGAGGTGGTGACATACCCCTCTCCTTGTCTCCTCCCCCCTGGAGGGGGTGGGGGGGATGCTCGTCTGGGACAGTCACCTCGTCGGGGGGCTTGACCCAGTTACACAGCAGGTTCGGTTCATCTCGCCGCCCGGCGTCCACCTTGCCGCCCACTACCAGGATGCGGTTCGGCTGCCACAGGGGCTTGGTCTTAGCCCACACCCGGGGGAAGACGACGACGTCGCAGGTGCCCTGCAGGTCTTCCAGGGTCACGAAGGCCATCTCGTTGCCCTTTTTCGTCGTGTGGCGGCGCACCCGCTGTACCATCCCGGCGACGACTACCTGTTGTCCGTTCGTCTCCTCGCTCAACGCACCGGCGTAGGCGGTCACGACGTCCTGTAACCTGGTCTGAGCCTGTGCCAGCGGGTGCTCGGAGATGTAGACGCCGACCAAATCCTTTTCCCAGACCAGGATTTCCTTCTGGGGAACTTCAGGTGTCCCGGAGAGCGGAGGCAGCAGCGTCTCTTCAGCCGCCAAACGCACGCCAGTGGCCTCGCTAAACAGGCTTATCTGTCCCACGTCTTGGGCGTGGTGTAGGTTGGCGCTCAGCCCGATGATACGTTCGCTGATGGGTAGCAACTGCGAGCGCGTGCCGAAGGGCCGTAATGCCCCCACTTTGATCAGGCTTTCCAGCGCCCGCCGGTTGACCTGCCGCAGGTCCACGCGGCGACAGAAATCGTCCAAGTCACAGAAGCCCTCCCCAGCCCGGCGGGCGGCCAGGATTGTCTCGACTGGTCCTTCGCCGACGTTCTTGACCGCGCCCAGCCCGAAGCGGATCGCCGGGAGCCCATCGGCCTGCTTCTCAATGGTGAAATCCAGGCCGGAGCAGTTGACGTCGGGGGGGAGCACTTCGATTCCCATGCGGCGGCATTCGGCGATGAGGAGGCCGACCTTTTCGGTGTTGTGGCGCTCGACGCTGAGCAGCGCGGCCATGTATTCGACTGGATACTTCGCCTTGAGATAGGCGGTCTGGCAAGTGAGGACGGCGTAGTCGGCGGCGTGTGCCTTGTTGAAGCCATACCGGGCGAAGTATTCGATGTCGTCGAAGATGGCCTTAGCCGTCTCCTGGGGCAGACCACCGTGCTCTACTGCGCCTTTGACGAAAGAGACGCGGTGCTTGAGCAGTTTGCCCTTCTTCTTTTTGCCCACGGCACTTCTGACCTGGTCAGCGTCGCCTGGTTTGTAGCCGGCGATGTCCGTCAGGAGGCGAATGATTTGTTCCTGGAAAACGATGATGCCGTAGGTTTCCTGCAGGATCGGCTCCAGGCTGGGGTGGCGGTACTGGACTTTCTTGTGGCCGTGCAGGCGGTCAATGTAGTCGTCAATGTACTCCATCGGGCCGGGGCGGAAGAGGCTGATGGTGGCGATAATGTGATCGAACTGGGTGGGCTGCATTTTCATGAGCACGCGCCGCATGCCTTGCCCCTCTACCTGGAAGATGCCCATGACGTCTCCCCGAGAGAGCAAGTCGTAGATAGCCGGGTCATTGGTGGGGATGGTGTCCAGGTTCAAATCCACGCCGTGACGCTGGCGGATCAGTTCACAGGCGCGGCGCATGACGGTGAGAGTGGAGAGGCCCAGGAAGTCAATCTTGAGCAACCCCAGTTCTTCCAATTCCTCCATCATGTACTGGGTAACGACGCCGATCTCGCCACCATCGCCGCCGCGTGTGGGCCGGTTCAGGGGGGTGTACTCGACCAGGGGCACGTCGGAGACGATGACACCGGCGGCGTGAGTGCTGGCATGGCGCAAGTTTCCCTCTACGCCGCGCGCGGTGTCAATCAGTCGCCGGATGTGCTCCTGTGTTTTATATTGCTCCCGCAGTTCGGGCACTTCTTGTAATGCCTGATCCAGTTTGACTTTGGGACCGGTCGGCACCAACCGGGCGATGCTGTCTACCTCTGACAAAGGGTAGTCGAGCGCCCGTCCCACGTCGCGGATGGCCGCCTTGGCCCCCATCGTGCCGAAGGTGATGATCTGGGCCACCTGCTCATGCCCATACTTCTCGATGGTATAGCGGATCAGTTGATCCCGCTGGTCGTCGGGGAAGTCCAGGTCAATGTCGGGCATGGTCACGCGGCCCAGGTTGAGGAAACGCTCGAAGATCAGCCCATGCTGCAGCGGTTCCAGGTTGGTGATGCTCAGGCTGTAGGCGACGATGGAACTGGCCCCCGACCCCCGCACATTCCACCAGATGTTCTGCTCCCCAGCGAAGCGACACAGATCCCAGACGATGAGGAAGTAGGTGTCGAAGCCCATGCGGTGGATAATGTCCAGTTCGTAGTCGAGCCGCTTGCGGATTTGGGGTGTGATGATTGCATATCGCCGCTGTAATCCCTCCTCACACAAGCGGCGCAGATAAGTCTGTGCGTCGTGTCCCTCGGGCACTTCAAAGGGGGGCAGGTGGTAATGGCCGAACTCCAACTTCAGTTCGCACATCTCCGCGATGCGCAGTGTGTTCGTCAGTGCCTCTGGCACTTCGGAGAAAAGTGCGGCCATCTCCGCGGCACTGCGGAGGTAGTAAGTGTCGCCGTTCATCCGCATGCGGTTCGGCTCGTTGACGGTCTTGCCGGTCTGGATGCACAGCAGCACGTCGTGGATGACGGCCTCTTCACGGCGGGAGTAGTGCACGTCGTTGGTGGCGACCAGCGGCAGGTCGAACTCGCGGGAGAAGGCAATCATTTGGCGGTTGACCTGGGTCAGTTCGGGGATGTCGTGTTCCTGGAGTTCCAGATAGTACCGGCCAGGAAAGACGTCGCGGTACCAGGCGATGGCGCGGCGTGCCTGTTCAAGTTGGCCGGCCTGGATCAGGCGGGGGACCTCGGAAGTGCCGCAGCCAGAGAGGGCGATAAGCCCACTAGCGTGCTCGGCCAGCACCTCTTTGTCAATGCGCGGCTTGTAGTAGAAGCCCTCCAGTTGGGCGGTGGTCGCCAACCACATCAGGTTGTGGTAACCGACGTCGTTCTGAGCCAGCAGGACGAGGTGGTAGGACTTACGGTCACGCTGCGCGTCTCGGTCCCGGCGGCCTCGGCGGGCCAGGTATGTCTCTATGCCGATGATGGGCTTGATGTCGGCTGCCTTGCACGCCTTGTAGAACTGGATCGCGCCGTACATCACGCCGTGGTCGGTGAGGGCTAGCGCATGCATGCCCAATTGAACGGCACGCTCGGCCAGTTCCCGGCAACTGCTGAGACCGTCGAGAAGCGAGTATTCGCTGTGCACGTGGAGGTGGACGAACTCAGACATCGGCACGAATTATACCACAAACCTCTGGCAAGTGGGAGCCTGCGCTGGTGGTCGCTGCGGCCAGTGCGCATCACGATCCGGAATCGTGGGATGCTATCTTGAGAATGATCACTGATAGAATGAAACCGCCGGTGCTTGCATCACCGACGGTCTCTGGCGGTCTCTAGGGTTCTGTGTTTTAACAGTTGATTCGGATGTGCAAGAATTATCACATGGCGACGGGCAGATTTGAACTGCCAACCAAGGGCTTATGAGTCCCCTGCTCTGCCATTGAGCTACGTCGCCGTGATGCAGCGCGGACACGTGTCAGCGCCCGTTTTGTCATTCGCGGAGATTATACAAGAGAAGGCCTCACGTGTCAAGCGTACGTTTGCATGGGAGATCCACGCCGCCGTTGGCTGCGCCTCCGGTCCCGTCCCGGTGCGCATGTCCTCGCTACGGTGAATAATGGCCTCTCGGATTGTCACCCAATGGCAGCGCTCGCACAAACGAACGCTGCCCGCCACCCCGCTTCTCCCACCACGACCGGTGCCAGAGGGCGAAGGACATGGAGACGGATAGCTCTATGTGTTGAACAGCAAGTCTTGGGTAAAAACCTGTCAGGTCTGATCATACTGGGAATTACTTCTGGTGGGTATAGGCAGTTGGCAGGAATTCTTTGCCCAGCAACTCACGGGCGATGATAATGCGCATGATATTGATGGTACCCTCAGCGCCGATGGAGTAAGAGCGGATGCCCCGAATGCCCATCTCAATCGGGCATTCCTTAGTGTAGGCCATCGCGCCGAACCAGTCGGCGACCTCGTTCATAATCCGAAAACCGAGCACCGGGGCGCGCAACTTGGTCATGGCCGCCGCCATCGCGATGTCGTAGTAGGTGGCGGCCTCCCGCTCGTACTTCTGATCCATCGTCCAGGCCGCTTTGTGAGTAATCAGCCTGACCCCCTCCAATTCGGTGTAGAGGTCAGCAAGGGGGAACTGGATGCCCTCAAAACTGGCCAGCGGCCGACCGAAAGCCTCTCGTTGCCGGATCTGGTCCATCCCCATTTCTAACGCCGCCTGAGCCGCTCCCACGCAGGTGGCGCCGATCAGCGTGCGGGCCGCCGAAAAGCCCTCCATGGCGTGGTAAAAACCCCGGTTGAACTCACCCACCTGGTGATCGGCCGACAGACGCACGTCCTCCAGGGCAAAGCCGCCGGTGGAGATGCCCATGCGTCCCATGTCCTCAAAGAAGGTGGGCGTGACCCCCTCCGTTCCCTTGAGCGGCATGGCGAAGAAGGTGAAGGCCCTGTGGCCGGCTTCTGGGTCGGGGTCGGTGCGAGCCAGCATCAGGTGGATGCCACCCCACTCCAGCGACTCACGCACGCCGCTGATGAACATCTTCTCACCGTTGAACACCCACCCGTCATCGTCGCGTACCGCGCGGGTGCGGCAGCCCCCCAGGATGTCGGACCCGCCGCCAGGTTCGGTGGTGGCAATGCCCAGGAATGCCTCGCCCTGTGTCACTTTGGGCAAGTACTTCTCCTTGAGTTCAGCGCTGCCGTATCGGTAGAAGACGAACCCCCACGCGGCCTCTACCAGGTAGAGCACCGGGACGGCCAGGCTGATGTCGGCGCGACCCAGCTCCTCAGCGGCGATGGCGGCCATCATCCAGTCGGCCCCCGCCCCGCCATACTCCTCCCCCACCAGTGGGGCCAGTAGGCCCATCTTGGCCATCCCCTTGATGATCTCGGGAGGGATGCGCTCGGTCGTGTCAATCTCGCGCACGCGAGGCGCTATCTCACTTTGCGCAAAGTCGCGCACCGCCCGTCGCCACAATCGTTGTTCCTCGGTCCAGTTGAAATCCATGTCCTTATCCTCCTTGGTTGGCTACGGTTGTTCAGATCACTGCCTCATCTCGCAGACGGGCCAGGTCGTCAGGGGTATAGCCCAGGTACTTGGTCAATATCTCCTCTGTGTGTTGCCCCAGTAAAGGCGGAGGCTCCTCTATGCGCGCTGGCGTGCGTGAGAGCTTGAGGGGTGAGCCAGCCAGCCTGACTGTGCCTGCGATGAGATGGGGCAGTTCCACTAGCATGTCCCGCGCCAGAACCTGGGGGTCGGAGAACACCTGATCAATGAAGTTAATGGGACCGCAGGGGATGCCCGCCTCTTGGAGCGCAGCATGCCACTTCTCGGAAGTGCGTGCCCGGAACCGCTCCTGCAGCATGGGTACCAGGACATCACGGTGCTCCACCCGCTGTGGGTTGGTCGCGAAACGCTCGTCGGCGGCCAGGTCGTCCCAGCCAGCCAGCGCACATAGCCTCTGCCACTGCCGGTCGTTGCCCACTCCCACCGCGATCCAGCCGTCAGAGGTAGGGAAGGGCTCGTAGGGGACGATGTTAGGATGGGCGTTTCCGTAGCGGGCAGGCCGCTGACCGGAGACCAGATAGTTGCTGCCCACGTTGGCCAGCCAGGCCACTTGCGAATCAAGCAGCGCGATGTCCACGTATTGGCCTTTCCCGCTGCGCTCCCGCTCGTGCAATGCGGCCAAGATGGAGGTGGTGGCGAACAGGCCCGCCGTTATGTCCACGATAGCCACGCCCACCTTCATCGGCGGCCCTTCTACGGGGCCGGTGATACTCATGCCGCCGCCCTCAGCCTGGATGATGAAATCGTAGCCGGGACGGTCACGGTAGGGGCCGGTCTGGCCGTAGCCGGTGATGGCACAGTAGATCAGCCCTGGATTCAGCGCCTGCAGCGTTTCATATCCCAACCCCCACCTTTTCATGGTGCCGACGCGCCAGTTCTCCATCAGCACATCGGCTTGGCTGGCCAGTTCGCGTACGATCTCGCGCCCTTTCTCGCCCTTGAGGTTGAGGGTGATGCTTTTCTTGTTGCGATTGACGGAGAGGTAGTAAGCGGATTCATCACCGGCCCACGGTGGACCCCATTGGCGGGTATCGTCACCGCGATCGGGTCTCTCGACCTTGATGACCTCAGCCCCCAGGTCGGCCAACATCATGGTGGCAAAAGGCCCTGCCAGCACCCGGGAGAGGTCCAGCACCAAGAGATCAGCCAGCGGGGGAGTAGGGCTCACACTGTTCATGTGATCTTCTTTGACCAGGCAGTAAAACGAGGTCTCTATCAGTCGAGTCCGGCTAATGTCCCCTGCAATTCGTCATCGCTGATGTCAAAGGTCAGGTCCAGGGGCGGCAACGTCTCGGTCAGGAAAAAGTCGGGCAGACGGTCGTCTTGCAGGCCAAAGCCTGTCGCTCGGTTGAAAGCCAACTCGCGCCGGAGCGTCTCACGGCTCATGGCCCACAGATCCTCCATACTGAACTCGTATCCCAGGCGACCCTTTAGCATATCCAGCAACAGGCTGTCATCCGCCAGGATCGCCCCCCGACTGAACCAGCAGAGGCCCACGCTGTCAAAGATGGCGGCCAACTGTTGCAGATAGCGCGACAACTCCACCTGGTGTTCTCGCTGTGTAGTATCCAGCTTGCCCACGCCGGGTAGCACAGTGCCAGGCAGGGCGTTGCCAGCGGTGTGATCGGCTCCCATAGGCGAGGTAGCGTAGGTGACACCGATGCCCTTCAACACCCGAGGGTCATAAGCGGAAATGGCCTGGCCTTTCACCACCGGCACGCGGGCTACGGAGAAGACGCGACCGGTCACAGCCGCCCCGTGGCCCAGAACTCGCCCCAGGGGTGTTCCCTTTCCTACCTCTTCCAACAGAGCCAGGGCGCCGTCGGCATCGCCGAACTCAATCAGGCCAGCCTCCATAATCACACCCAGAGTGACTCCCATCTCCATTGTGTCCAGGCCATATTCATCGCACGACCGGTTGAGACGGGCCAGCGCGTCCAGGTCGCCAATGCCACAGTTAGAGCCCAATAGGACGATGCTTTCGTATTCGAAACCCCGTGTCCTTTCCTGACCCTCCTCGTCCAGAAAGACGTTGGAGCAGCGAATGACACAGCCTTTCATACAGGGATGTGTCGTCTTGCCGCCCCGCGCGACGATCAAGTCGTGAAGGGTCTCACCGCTGATGCGGTCAGCCTTCTCGAACGCTCCGCTGCTAAAGTTGCGGGTGGGCAGCCCGCCCAGTTCGTTGATGATGCTGACCAGCACGCTGGTGCCGTAGACCGGCAGGGATTTGCCGGTGGTGGGATTCTCGCGCAATGCCTGCGCGTAGCGGCGCGCTGTCTGGCGAAACAACTTCGCATCGGCCAGGGCCGGGGCGCTGCCTCCCGCGTCGTCCATCACGATGGCTTTTAGCCCTTTGGCGCCCATCACGGCTCCCATCCCGCCGCGACCGGCATAGCGGGCTGGTACGCCATCCACATCGGTGACGCCGATGTTGGCCGCCGAGAGGAGCATCTCGCCGGCCGGGCCGATAGCCAGGACAGCGACTTTCCGGCCGTGCTCAGTCAGCAGCCGGGCCACGGTGTCATAGACGCTAAACCCTTTCAGGTCAGTCGCATCCAGCAGTGCCAGGCCATCTTTGGCGACCTTCAGCACATACCATTGCTTCCTGGGAGCCCGGCCCTCAATGATCAGGGCCTTGATACCCAGTCGGGCCAACTTTGAGGCTGGGGAACCGCCGACGTTGCTCTCTTTGATGGTGCCGGTGAGGGGACTCTTGGCTCCCACCGATAAACGGCCACTGCTGGAAGCACCGGTACCGGCCAGCAGGCCCGGCGCCAGGATCAGCTTGTTGTCTGCCCCCAGGGGCCAGCAGATGGGCGGCACTTCCTGGGCCACGATGGCCGAAGTCAGCGCCCGGCCGCCCAGCCTTTTCCATCTCTCAGGCATATCCTCTTTCGTGATCGCCCCTGTCGTCAGATTGATACGATAGATCATGTTTGTCCTCTCAAAATAACGGTTCTGCGTGGCTTCGTGGTGTGCTCAAAGCGGACGTGCCGTCCGTGCTCCACTTATGGTGATAAGCTGCGACTAGGTCCCCACAGACGGGGGTAGCACATCCCCTTTGAGCATATTTATCCTACGTTTCCACGTAGGCCCGTTATGCTTTTATGGATCCTTATGGCTCCAAAATGACTTTGATCGCCTGTCGCTTGTTGAGCATATCCAGTGCGTGCTCCATCTCAGTCAGTGGCAGTATGTGCGTGACGACGTGGTCGGTGCGGACACAGCCCTGGTGGATGAGAGCCAGACTGGCGGCAAAGTCGTTCCAACTGTAGCAGAAACTACCGAGTAACCGTAGTTCGTGGCGGATAATCAATGCCGGGTTGAAGGCAACTTTACGGTGAAAGACACCTAGCAGCAGCGCAGTCCCTCCTTTGGCCGTCGCATCAATGACGGCGGGGAGGACCTCCGGCGCGCCAGTAGCCTCGACGACAAGATCGGCCATTTTGCCACCGGTGAAACGGGCGACAGCAGCCACCGCGTCCTCCTGGCGGTTGTTCATTATCTCCGCGCCAAATCCAGCGGCGACTTCCAGACGGTTGTCGTGATGGCCCACGACCATCACGTGACCGATCCCCCGCGCCCGGATGACTTGCAGGGCATACAGACCAATGGCCCCATCGCCAAAGAGAACCACTTTGTCTTCCGGCCGCATGTTCAGGCGGCGCAGGCCACGGTAGGATGAGGCCAGCGGGTCAACTGACGCTCCCTGCACAAAGGACATTTCGTCGGGCAGGTGGTGCAGGCAGCCGACCGGCACGCGCACGTAGTCGGCGTAGGCTCCATCCACGTGGAAGCCGATCTCGAGCAGATTGTCGCACAGTGCCTCGTCACCCCGGCGGCAATAGGCGCACGTGCCGCAGCCGATGACCAGCCCGGCAGTGACACGCTCGCCTACCTGCCAGTCCGTTACTCCTGGCCCGACCTCGGCGATGAGACCAGCGAATTCGTGGCCGGGAATGAGGGGGTAAGGCACATCTCGCACGCCGTTAAAGATCGGCATGTCGCTGCCGCAGATGCCCACGGCTTTCACGCGCACGATGACAGTTTGTGCCTCTAGGTGAGGTTCCGGTACATCGCGCAGTGCGAAACCTGGCCCTGGTCTCTCCTTGACAATTGCTTTCAACTGTTGCCTCCTTGCCTACAGTTCCCATTACCACTGGTAGCGGCGCAACACATCGAGGATGATGTCCACGCCCTCGTCGGCCTGCTCCTGGGTAATGATGAGCGGTGGAGCGATGCGCAGGGAACTCGCACCGCACTTGATGATAGCTACACCGTGGTCGCTGATCTCCTTGGCCACTTTCTTGATCATCTCGCGGGCCGGGCTGCCATCCGGGTTCACCAACTCCACTGCCACCATCAATCCTTTGCCCCGCACGTCGCCAATGAGAGATAGTTCCTTCTGGGCTTCGCGGAACCGGCTCTGGATGTGATCGCCTACCTTGACGGCGTTATCCATCAAGTTCTCCTCTTGAATGATCCGCAAGGTGGCCAGGCCGGCCCGGCAAGCGACAGGATTGCCGCCGAAAGTGGTTCCGTGAGCGGCTGGAGGCCAGGCATCCATCAGATCCGCCCGTGCCAGCACCCCAGCCAGAGGCAACCCGCCTCCTATCGCTTTGCCCAGACAGACGATGTCGGGTACCACATCCCAGTGCTCCATGGCGAACATTTTTCCCGTGCGTCCCAGCCCTGTCTGCACCTCGTCGGCGATGAGCAAAGCCCCGTGGCGGTCGCAGATTTCCCGCAGACCCTGCAAGAAGCCGTCCGGCGGGACGATGTAACCCCCCTCACCAATGATGGGTTCGACGATGATGCCGGCCAGGTCCTCCGGGGGAACGACCGTCTGCAGCGCCTTCTCCAGCAGGTTGAGACAAGCCAGCCCGCAGGTTTCTGGCGACTTGTGTTTCAGAGGACAGCGGTAGCAATAAGGGTATGGGGTGTGGTGCACGCCCGTGAATAGGCCGGAAAGGCGACGACGGTAGACGGTGCTGGTGGCAGTGAGGGCCAGAGCGCCCATGGGCCGTCCATGGAAACTGTCGGTAAAGGCAATGATCATCGGACGATTGGTGACGTAGCGGGCCAGTTTGATGCCGGTCTCCACCGCCTCCGACCCGCTGTTCATCAGGATACCCTTACCATTCTTGAGCACGCCGGGGGCTACGGCCTTGACCGCCTCCACCAGTTCCACGTAAGGGGTCATGTATCCCACGTGACAGGCGGCGTGTGTGAGGAGTCGGGCCTGTTGGCAAATGGCCTCCACTACGGCCGGATGGCAGTGCCCCACGCTCATCGTGGCGATGCCAGCCGCGAAGTCCAGATACTTCCTGCCCTCTACATCGTACAGATACACCCCCTCGCCCCTTTGAAAAACTACGTCGGTGTATCTATAGATCGCCGGAGTTACCGCGGCATGGTCACGCTCAATCCATTCCGCTGAATCAGATTCGTTTCTCTTAAACATTCGTTCCTCCATTGTTGGATGCTGATTGTTGATTATTGGAAGTGGGAAGCCGCCACAGTCGTTACCGCCCCAGGTAGGCCCGCTTCGTATGCTCGTCTTGCAAGACCTCCTGGCCGCTTCCCGAGAGCACAACGTGACCGGTCTCCAGGACATAAGCGTAATCGGCAATAGCCAGTGAGTGGTGCACATTCTGCTCCACGAGCAGGATGGTCAGCCCACGCGCTTTGAGTTCCTGCACGATCTCGAAGATCTGACGGACCAGGAGAGGGGCCAATCCCAGGGAGGGCTCGTCCAGCATCAGTAGCCTGGGCTTGGACATAATACCCCGTCCGATGGCCAGCATCTGTTGCTCACCTCCGGAGAGGCTCTTGGCAAGCTGAGTTCGTCGCTCCCGCAACACTGGGAAGAGGTCGAAAACCTCCTCGACGGTTTCCTCCCTGCCGGCTTTGGCGCGCGGGTGCATGGCCCCGCTGATCAGATTGTCGTAGACGGTCATGCCAGGGAACAGTTTTCGCCCCTCGGGTATCTGCACCACCCCCTCGTGCACGATCTTGTGACCGGGCAGTGCGGTTAAGTCAACGCCGTCGAAGGTGATTTTGCCCGCAGTCGGTCTGAGCAGCCCAGAGATGGTATTCAGCAGGGTTGTCTTGCCAGCGCCGTTGGCTCCCACAATGCTGACGATCAAGCCATCCTCAACGGCGATGGAGACATCGTAGAGGACTTTAAAGGCTCCGTATTGAACGTTGATGTTCTCTACCTCAAGCAATTGCCTCCTCCTCTCCCAGATACGCCTCAAGCACGTGGGGGTCACGGCTGATCCCGTCCGGTGTCCCTTCAGCGATTTTTTTGCCAAAGTCGAGCACGACGATCCGCTGCGACAGGCTCATAATTACTTTCATGACGTGTTCGACGACCAGGAGTGTAATCCCCTGGTCATTCAGTCCCTGCACTAACTCCAGGATCGCGTCAATCTCTGCCAGGTTCAAGCCCGCTGCCACCTCATCCAGGAACAACATTTTGGGCCCTGTGGCCAATGCTTTGGCGATCTCCAATTGTTTGAGTTCGATGAGTGTCAAGTTCTTGGCCAGTTCGCCGGCTTTGTGAGATAGCCTCATCCGCTCCAACGCCTCTAGCGCCTTCTGCTTGGCGGCTGTGGTCGAGGGACAGCGGACATAGGCACCGACGAGTGCATTTTCCAGGACGGTGATGTCGGGGAAAGGCTGAGCGATCTGGAAGGTACGGGTGAGGCCCAGTTTGCAGATTTGGTGAGGCTTGAGACTCTTCAAAGAGCGGCCGTCAAAAGTCACTTCCCCCCCCGTAGGGGGGATGAAGCCGGTGATCAGGTTGAAAGTCGTCGTCTTTCCCGCACCGTTGGGTCCGATGAGACCGACGATCTCTTTCTCTCCCACGTCGAAAGAGAGATCGTCAACGGCTGTCAGACCACCAAAGTCCTTGGTCAGGTGACGCACGCTTAGCATACTCATGGGTCAGCCTCCTCCCTGCCCGGACAGTTCGCTGGTCGTGGGTTTGCCTCGTTGCCCGAACTTCTGGCTCACATTCTTGACCACACCGAGGATGCCGCGAGGCATGAATAGCATTACTAGCATCAGCACAGCACCGTAAAGAAGCAAGGAAGCGCCGGCGAAACTACCACTCAACTGGGCGCGGGTGAACTCGGCGACGGGCACCAGGATCAGTGCACCCACACTGGGCCCCCACACTGTCCCCAACCCGCCGATGATGGCGAAAAGCAGGATCTGCACCGACGGCCCCTCACCGAAGACCAGTCTGGGATGGATATAGGTGAAGTACTGGGCGAAGAAGGTCCCTCCCAGGCCGGTCATAAAGGCGCTGATGACGTTGGCCTGGGTCTTGATCTTGAGCGGGTCCACCCCCAGGGCATCGGCGGCCCTGTCGTTTTCCCGCACGGCCACCAGGTAGTAGCCAAACCGACGCCGGTCCAGCCAGGCGGTGTACAGGATGGACAGAGCTGCCATCACCAGGATGATGTAGTAGTAGCCGGTCTTGCCCTCAAACTGCATCAAGAGTGGTCTGTGCCCCAGCCAAGTCACTTCCAGCCCCATCGCTCCACCCACCCAGCGGATGTTGGTCGTCAGGTAAACGGCCGCCTCAGCCAGGGCGATAGTCACCAGGGCGAAATAGCCTCCCTTAAGCCCATAGCGGAAACAGACGTAGCCGACGAACCAGCCCAGCAAGGCCGCCGCTGCCCCGGCGATCCACATCCCTATCCAGGGGGTGAGCCCCAGTTTCAGGAACAGCACAGTGGAGACGTAGGCACCTACGCCCAGGTAGAGACCGTTGCCCAGGGAGTGCTGACCGGCGTAGCCGCCCAGGATGTTCCAGGCTGTAGAGAGATAAGCGTAGAGCAAGACCAGGATGATGATGTGCAGGTAGTATTTGCCTTTGGGGAGCCGGCTAAGAACCAGAGGTAGCAGGGTCAGGAGCAGGAATAACAGTGCAAAGCCGATGAAGCGGCGACCTTGTAGCACGCTTTTCCTCATGTCTGACTCCTTCTGAAGATGCCCTGGGGCCTGAAAAGAAGCACCAGTATAAAGATGGCAAAAGTCAGAACCCGAGATAGCGAGCCAGGCAAAATAGCCGCGCCCATGGTCTCACTCAGGCCGATAACCAAGCCACCCACCAGGGCCCCGAGGACGTTGCCCATGCCCCCCAGCACCACCACGACGAAGGCGACGAGCCCGAGGAAAGACCCCACCAGGGGCGAAACGTAGTAGAAAGGGATCATCAAAGAGGCGGCCAGGCCCACGCAGGCAGAGCCGATACCAAAAGCCACCAGGTAAGTACGCCGGACGTCAATGCCCATCAGTGTGGCTGCATCCCGGTTTTGCGAGGCGGCACGGATAGCCCGGCCCATGTCGGTGTATTGCAGAAACCACCACAGGATGGCGACTCCTACCAGGGAGCCGACGAGGCCGAGCAGATTAGACAGGGGTATCACGACGGGGCCAACGTTGAAAGTCGTTCTATTGTAGGGGTTATCAATAGACATCGGAGTTGCTGTGAACAGCACCAGTGTCAGGTTCTGTAACACCAACATCAGGCCCACGGTCAGAAGAATCTGATTCATCACCGGATCCTTCAGCACGGGCTGGATGTTCGCCCGAAAGATGCCCGCGCCGATGAGGAACAGCGCTGGCACGGTGACCAGAATCGTGAGGTATGGGTCCAGGCCGGTCTTGGCGGCGAGGAAGTAAGCGATGTACATGCCGATCATCAAGAACTCGCCGTGGGCAAAGTTGATGATTCCCATTACCCCCCAGATAAGAGTCAACCCAATGGCGATCAAGGCGAAGACGCCACCCAGCATTGTCCCGCTAACGAACGCTTGAGCCAAGAGAGGGAAGCTCAGAGTTATAGACATATTCTACACTCCTCATAGGTCAGGGGGCTGAGGAGATTGTATGCTTCGATCTGCTCAGCCCCACTGACAACGCGACTGCCATGAAACCGAGACCGGGTATCACCAGGCCCTATGGCAGTTGAACTTCAGCCGCAGCGTAGTCTGGTGGCCAAACGGGCTTTAGTTCGCCGTTCTGAACCTGCACGATGTACATACGGGCGTTCGGGTTCTGGCCGTCCTCATCGAATTCGAGCACTTCCGTTGGCAGGATCATCTTTGGCCCGTGAGGCATACGTGTCTCGGCGAGAGCGTCCCGAATGGCCGCTTTGTCTGTAGAACCTGCCCGCTCGAGCACGTCGGCGACGACCCACCCGGCCACGTAGGAGTGGGAACTGTTGCCTGTCAGATCCTCCCCATATTGCTCGTGATAGCGCTCGTTCACGTCGTGCGGGGCACCAGGGGCGTACTTGCTGAACTCCAGCACAGTCAGTATCCCTTCCGCTGTAGAGCCCAACTGCTCGATGAAGCCAGACACGATGGTGCCCCCAGCCGCGTCTACGAAGGGGATGCCTATCATGCCCAACTTCTCCCGCTCTTTCACGATCAGGACAGCATCATTCATGTACGTGCAGGTCAGCACCACGTCTGGATTGGTCGCCTTGACTTTCGATACTTGCGTGCTCAGATCGGCCGCGCTGGCTGGATAGGCCACGTCAATGACCATCTCGTAGCCGGCCTCTTCCAGGTACTGCTTCTGTCCATCTGCCACGGACATCCCCCAGTCGGTGTCCTCGTGCAGCAAGGCCACCTTTTCCACTGTGTATCCGAGTTCTTTCTCCAGATACTTCAGGAAGTCTACCTGGTCACGGGCGTACCAACTGGACTTGGGGCAGATGCGATAGACCCACTCGAAGCCCCGTTCGGTGATCTCGTCGCTGCAGGCGATGTCCACTAAGAAGGGGGTTTGCAGCCGCTCTGCTGCCTGGGTGGTCGGCTTCGTCACCGAGCTGTTATAGCAGCCCACGATCATCGCCACCCCTTCCTGCTCGATCAGCCGCTCCACCTCGCTGACCCCGACGTCTGGCTTGGTCTGAGTATCCCCGTAGACCAACTCGATCTTGGCTCCGCCCAGCGCCTGGATACCCCCTTGAGCGTTGACCTCGTCAACGGCAAAGGTCAGCGCGTTGCGCATCGCTTCACCTGTCGAAGCCGAGTCACCTGACACCGGGTGCAATGCCCCGATCTTCACAGTGGTGACTTCCTCGGCAGGTTCCGGGGTGGCCTCCGCGGGCGCGGAGGTCGGGGTAGCTGCAGGCGCACAACTGACTACCACGGCCACCAGCAGGAGAGTTATCAAAAGTGTGTATGAAAAACGCTTGCTGAACTTCATCTTCTCTACCTCCTCGTATGATTAGTTTGCTCCCATCAGACGGCCACATCCGGCGGCAGAATGATCAGACATGGCCGTCCGCCACGAGCATATCACGTACATCGCTTTCGAAATGTAGACACCTTCAAATGACCTCGTGGCAGTACCTCACCTCCTTCCTCTTCGACCCAATATTCGCTTCTGCCGAACAGCCACATCCGGCAGGAGGGTGGCAGACACAGTCATCCACCACGAGCGATATCACACACCGCGTTTTTGTGCAAGACCTCTCACACGGCCAGCAGCCGATTTTGCCTTGGTGCTCTCAGCCACTATCTCTTTCAAGAAGCGATCCAGGAGATCAATAACCAGCCGCTCTTGTTGCTGGCCTATCAACGAGGGGAGTGGAAGGCGCACGACTCTGGGGTCATCCATACGATGAACTGCGGTGACGCCTGCGCCCAGAAGACGGTCGGAAACATCAATGGCTATGTCTTCCAGATAGAACTCTGCATCCACCATCAATTCGTCCCATCTGACGTCATTGATGAGATAAGGGTAGCGCGTTTGCAGTTGCTTCAAGCGGCCAAAGAGGAAATCGGCTTCTATCGTCTGCGAGATAGTTTCTTCTGGCATGCGATCCAGATTCTCTGCAATGAGAGTGGAAGAACTCGAAGAGTATTCAGTCCTGCTCGGAGCGATAACTGATATTGATTATACCGTGTACAACAGGACACGTAAACGGCCAAGTAGACCACAAAAACAGCCGCAGAAGTGTGCACAATGCACACCGATCGCCCAACTGCGGTCTCGTTTTCGGCGCAAGATATAACAAAGCCCCCGATTTATCGGGGGCTTCCCGGTTTCAGCCAGATCTCCAGCCGTGTCTTGCACTGAGAGTTAATCTTCTCTCCTTCACGGCCACGTGCAAATTCAGGCAGGTAAGAGGATCCCTGAGGTCCACATGGCAGAGAGTCTCTATCTTGCTCAAGCGTTGGCGAAGCGTATTACGATGGAGAAAGAGGCGTTTGGCAGCCACCTGTACATTTCTCCCCGTGTCGAGGTAAGCCTCCAGGGTCTTGAGCAGTTCTCCACCTCGTTGAGCGTCGTGCTCGGCCAAGGTCAGGATCACCTGGCTGAAACGGTTCTTCTCACGTACCTCCGGGGGCAGATGACGCAACCAGTACAGCAACCCCAGTGCATCGAACGAAACAACTTTCTCTCCTAGCAGCGAAAGGCCTGTTTCCAGAGCCTCCCGTGCCTCCTCATAACTCTCAGACAGTCTCTCCCAATTCTGATAGGCCCGCCCTACACCCACGGAGAAAAGATACTCTTCTCTATTCCCCTCTGCCTGCAATTTGTGGGCTAGTTGCACCCCTTCCTCGGTCTGACAATCTCCTAAGAGGAGCGCCAGGTCACCCTCTCTTTCTACCACCAGGCCCGGCTGTCGTTGTTCTGCGATCTTCTGTTCCACCCAGCGACTCAGGCTGGACAGGTCGCCGCCGTCGTTCTGGCGCAGGATCAGGACTTGTTGACTCTGAGTGAGACTGTGACCAAAGCGTCTGGCCTTTTCCGCCAGTTTGCCCTTAAGACCAGAGGCTCCCTCCAGCAATTCATCAAGCAGAGAACTCTTGAGCCGCTGCTCTGTCTCGTAGATGGCTTTCTCCTTGAGCAGGATCAAAGCAGCCACGGTGGCGGCGTGTTCAATGGCTATCATGTCCAGTTCGCTAACGGGCCTGTCTTCGACGATTAGCCAGACGTAGCCGTGAACCTCGCGACCGGCCACGATAGGAGCCACAACTCGCTCGAGAGTAAGCCCTTGCTCTGGCAGAGGAGAGATGCGCACGGGGTGCAGGCTCTGGCGCAATTCGTCCATGATGCCGCGTCGCTCCAGTTCGGTCAGGAGGGCCGGTGGAGTGCGGCGCTGCTGGATGCTCTTCTGCCGGGCCTGGTCAATCTCCCCCCACGGTGCGTAGGCCAGGAGGCGAAGGGATGTATCCTCGACCGTAACCGCGCACTGGATCAGTTTTGCCAACGCTTTCGCCAGAGCATTGAGGTTATCCTCCACTAGTACCAATTGGGTGAGGGTGTTATGAATTTGTAACGACTGCTGCGTCAGTTCGTAGTGCTCGCGCACGATGTTTTCGGAAATAGCGCGTGTCACCTCAATGAAGGGTACCTCCCAGGGCAACGTGATGATGGGAAAGCCCATCTTGTTGGCGTACTCTATCATCATCTCTGGAATGTCGTGGAAATAGCGACCCACTCCCACCACCATGCCCACCACTCCCTGTTCGATCAGGTTAGGTATCAGGGTGGTTTGAAGATCGGGATTATCCTTGAGACCAAAGGCGGTGGTAAAGATCAGTTCCCCTTCCTGGGACCATTCCGCCATTTCTGGGATGTCCACCATGTGCACCCACTGGATTGGTTTGTCCAGGCCATCTGCGCCAGCCACTACCTTGGCCGAGGCAAAGACCTCCATATTCAGCGCTTGAGTAATGGTAAGCATTCTTGTATCTCCTTGCTGAACTTCCCCTCACTACATGCAATCATCTGTGCTCTACCGCGTCTTTTGGGCCACCAATGTATCCTTCTCATCCGCTGAGAGAAAGGCTGTGGCCATTTGTCAGGTCACAACAGACGCAACCATCTCCAAATCAAGTCCTTGGCGAGCAACCTCAAATCGCTCAGAGAGGCGGACATCATTGACAAAGGGCAGCAGGTCAAACGGGAATGTGTAGAACAACTGTCCCAACTCCCTCAGCGGGACCTGCTCAGCGTCGTTGGCCTGTAACGCACAGTCCAGGAGCCACAGCGCCAAAGCCCGGTTATCCGTTTGCCGGGGTAGGGCAACGTCGTAGCTACCGCGCACATCGGTGTCCCGTAGCACATCCCAATCAACGAAAGTACGCACAAGTCGCCGGATCGCCCGTTGCAACGTCGTCCGCTGTCCCCAGTTCTCAATCATGCGCCGCTGGACCTGGGCCTGGCTGAAGGTGCCCTGCAAACGGCTCAGTTGACCTACGGTGGCAGCCACGTCTCGGAAGAAGGGATAAGCCAACAGTGACAGGCCCCAGTGCAGCCACAGACGCTCCTCCGAACCTATTTGAGCCGCCAGTTGAAGTGCCTCATCGCGCAGGTGACTGTACTCTGCTGGCACGTTCACCCAGATGCGCAAGAGCACAGTGGTCGTCTTGCGCCGTGCTTCGGTTCCTGCAATTTCAGATTCCAGTTTTTGTCGAAGGTGCCCGGCAACAACACCGGGATCCAGATTCTTCTGGCATAAACCAACTGTAGCATCAAGCCAGTCCAGTTGTAGTTTGCGATCAAAGCCAATGATTTTGTTCATGTGGTTGAGTTCCGTGAGATTTGCCGTGAGATCTGAATGAACGACACAATGACTTCCTCCAGAGCAATGCCGCCGTGGCAGACGGCGTGGTGGTCCACGTTCAGGAATGCATCCAGTTGTGGGGCGAGTAGTACCTTCAGTTGTGCTGGCAAGCCCACGTTGGTCCACTCGATGGCGGTCGGCGACTGCTGTTTAGCCAGAGCCAGGAAGGCCGGGTCGGTGTAGATGCGCGCTCGCTCACCACGTTTATCCACCAACACTCCCTCGCTCGGACGGCCAATGCCTCGCGCCCAGACGTTGCCGTGATCCGAGGTGAGGTACACGGCGAAGGATTCCTCCACCAGTTTGTTCATCAGTTTGGTCAGGTAGCGATAACGGGTGAGCCACAACCGCACCTGCTGGTGCATGCCAGCGGTCCCCAGTTGCATCCCGTGCATGATGTTGTCTACCGTGTTCAGCACCAGACCAACCACCTGGATCTGCGGATTCTCCAGTAGATTCTGGAGTTCCACCTCCAGTGTCGCTTCGCCATCCGGAAGGTGGCTGTCGTCAGATTCATCATACTCGAGGTCCTTCACCCCCAAATTGCGCAGATAGCCGACACTTGATGGGTGAAGACCCCGCTCACGCCAGAAGCGCTGCCAATGAGACGCTTCCCGCTCTGTGGTCTGCCACGAGTCTGGGAAGAACTGTGGTATGGTGCCGGCAAAGGTCGCCTGGCGCGAGATGGGCGTCAGCGTTGGCACCCAGGCAAAGACCATGCTCTCTTTCATTGCCCAGGCGTGTGTCTCTTCAACCCAGACGTCGTGGATGACGAGCCATTGATCCAACGCCAGGCCATCCACCACTACCAACGCCAGGCGAGATTCGGGTTGTTGGTTGCGGTAGGCAGCCATGTAGTCGGGGATGCGATGTACCATCACCGGTGTGGGCAAGAAGGGCAGGCTATGCAGGGTATGATAGCGCATGACCATCCAATCGGCAAATTGCTTCTCCATCCTGAGGTGCAGAGCCCTGTACCGGTCGCTTGTTTCTGTGCTCAAATCGGGAGCGAGGCGATGGCGCAATACTGTCAGTTTGGCCCACCGGTCCGCAAACCCCATCCAATCCCTGTGAGTCGTGTCGGCGGTGGGCAGTTCGCGCTCCAGATGCTCCAGCAATCCGGTGAAGCGTCGTAGCTCAAACTGTTGCTCATCAAGCTCGACGCCGACCTGGGCCCATCCCTCGACAGTCCAGTCTTCAGGCAGGGAGACCGGCGTTAACTTCCCCTCCAGGAACAAGGTGTCCACGTAAGCGCGGACATCGGGCTCGTCGAAGGGAAGTGGGGTTTCGAGTTTTGAGTTTGGAGTTTCGGGGAGAGCACTGGCGTCGTAGGATGGCCCCGGCTCGCGGACCAGTGTCCCGGCTGGCTGTTGGGCTGCCAGGTAGCCGGCCCATCGTTTTTGCAGAAAGGCAAAGAAACCAATCGCGTTGTGCAACAGCGCTTCCAGCGGCCAGTTGTCGCAGACGTGGTTGCGACGGAGCGACTTGAGCAGCAGCGCATTGAGACGGGGTGGCACCTGTTCCCCCCGCGCATGGCGCGAGAGCAGCAGTTTGAGCAAGTCGGCCGGCGTTTTGATCATATCGGGCACGATGCCAAAGACGTGCTTGAGCACAAACAGTGCGCTGGTCCGGTCCCCCATCTCCTCCGGCCCAGTATGCCGCTGGTACGCCTCGTAGAGCGGTTGCAGGTAAACGAGGTTCAAGTCGCTGACCACTGGGTAACTCAACTTGGGGAACAGGTCGGGCAGGCCAAAGGTGAGTGCCCGGCCAGTCTGTAGCAGGTCGTAGGGCAACGAGCGCAGGCTGGCCTCGGGCGAGCGCAGGATCACGACCAGGTCGGTATCGTGGCCCTCGTCCCAGTGCTGGCGGTAGCCGGACTCGTAGGCGTAGCGGAAGGCGATGGGGTCTTCAAAGGGAAGCAGGTCAAAGCCGTTCTGCCGAACGGCAGCCAGTAGCTCTTCCTCCAACATAAGGCCGTCGGGATCAGCGACCAGGGTCAGCCGGTGGATCGGTTCGCGGAAGTGTTGCAGTATATGGTCACGCCAGTTGGACATCAAGTCAGCTCTCACCTCCCGGCTCCCTCTAACCATTCATCCAACCGATGCCTGGTATTCGGCCACCGCCCGCCGGGTGGTGTACCAGACCCGGCCGCGCTTGATCGCTTCCAACCGGCCTTTGCGGGCCAGCAGGCTCAGATACTCTTGACTGTAGGAGGTGCCTTGGGCGGCTTTGCGCAGAGGGATCCACTCATCCTCGGGAGATAGCGGGCCGATGCGTGGAGTGCAGGCTTCCAGGAAGAAGGTCAGGCTGCGCTCCACAGCCCGCCCCACAAAGTTGACCAACGGAGCCTCGTTTCCCTCGTCGGCCTGGGCCAGGACGCGGTAGTATTGACGCCGGTTGACGCGCATAATGATGGTCGGCGGGTAGCCCTCTTGCATCAGCAGGAGATTCATCACCAGTCGGGCGGTGCGACCGTTGCCGTCTATGAAGGGATGAATGGACACCAGCCAGTGGTGGGCCAGGGCCGCCCGTTCGACGGAGTGGAGTGATAGCGCCGGGCTTACGAGCCAGTCGCCCCACTCGCTCATCAAATGTGGCACTTCCCACGCGTCGGGCGGCTGGTGGGCCGAGCCGGTAATGTACACCGGCAGATTCCGGTATTGCCCCGCGTTGTCATCGTCTATGCGGGTGAGAATCAACTTGTGAATCTGGCGGACGTGGAATGGCGTGATGGGAGCCTCGCCGGTTGACTGCGCCTCCACGTACTCGATGGCCTCTTTGTGGTTGATGACCTCAAAGTGCTCACGCAGGGGCTTGCCGCCGATAGTCAATCCCGTCTCCAGGATGAGTTGTGTCTCCTTCAGAGTGAGTGTACTGCCTTCGATGGCGTTGGAGTTGTAGATCCACTCGACGGTCAGTTGTTCGTTGAGACGGCGCACGGCGGCAATCGGCAACGGCCGTAGAGCATCAAGTTGGGATTTTTTCTGTTCCAGGCGGTTCAATAGCCGTGGTTCAATCATCCCTCAGACTCCATATCGGTATCGGATAGCACAGAACATACTACACCCGATACCGATATAAGTCAAGCCCCGCAAGTGGATGCAAGCAGACCGATTGGGCTGGTGACAGGATCAATGGCTCCCAGGAGAATGGACTTTCTTGGGATTTGCCTCCCTCGACTTGCTTGAGATCAGCCTCCGCTTCACATCTTCCGACAGGCGGGTCGAGGCCAGCACGATCAAATGGTTACACGCTCGGGAACATCCCACGTAGAGGATGGGTTCCAGATCTTGACTGCCATAAGGCTCGATCTCTGCCAGGATGATGACGGGGCTTTCCAGCCCCTTGAAGGAATGAACCGTCGAGCAGAATATCTCACCGCTGCCGGCAGACCATTGATCGGTGAGCCGGAAGTTACCCACCATACCCATCCGCCACAGGCGGCTGCGCTCTTGACCCCTGGGAGTGAGTACCACGATATCCTCGGGGGGCACGTTTCCCTCCACCACCAACCGGTGAAGTACCTGGCGCAGAGCGCGCCTGAGTCCAAGCACGGAAGTGTAGGTGTGAACCTCGACCGGCCGTCCCAGAGGCCCCTGCGTCAGCGGCGTCTGATCTGACCGATAGAATTGCATAACCACCTGATGGATGCGCTGCGTGTTGCGGCAGTTGCGGGTCAGGGAGAGAGGCACAAATTCCAGGGGAATGGTTTGCGCCGTGCGGTAGAGGTTCTGGTTGTCGTCGAAAAAGACGTAGAATATGCCCTGGTCGGGGTCATGCAAGAGGCATTGAAGCGGCACCCACCAATTATCATGGAAGTCCTGGCCTTCGTCCACGATGATCGCATCGTACTGTGCTCCCAGCCGCTCTGTGGCCTCCATCATCAACTCTGGCAACACGTGGTCGAAGTAATGGTCGCCGCGAAGCCCGGAGTGAGCCAGACCCGCCTTGCGGACAAGGTCCTGGGCCAACTTGTGGAAGTTAGCCACTTCAAGACGCCTGGGCAACGTCTCGTCGCTGCCCAAGAATTCGGCCAGATTGACATTGAAGCAGGTGAGCAGGACGTGGAACCCTTGCTTGGCCAACCTTCTACCCTTCTCAACGGCCAAGGTCGTCTTGCCAGAGCCTGCGCATCCGCTGATGGCCGCCCGCCGGTGGCGGCCCAGGAAGTCCAGCATGATGAACTGCTCTTCGGTCAACCGGGCCAGTTCTCGCCCTTCTTCCGCGATCTCGGCCGATAACAAGGGGCGCAGATCCCACGATGGGCTCAAGTTGGAGATCAACTCCTCAATCCCTCGTGTCCCCAATGGATGATCATCTGGTCTTCGGCTCTGCAGGTACCGGAGCGCCTGATTTACCCAGGCCGCCAGATCCGCCATGTCGGAACCGTCGAGGATTAACTCGCGCGGTGCGTCGAGGCGCAGGTCGCCCTTGACGGTCACGTCGGGAAAGGCGGCCGCATAGCCCACGGTGACCCAGCGACCGCGCCAGTAGGCAATCTCCTTCAGCTTATCCAACAGACTGTACTTACCCTCCCGGCCCTGTTTGAAAGGGTCCTTGATGGTGTTTTCGTTGCTGAACCACTGTCCCGTCCGCCCATCATAGCGGATACGGCCGCCTTTGACCTCCACTATGAGGATGCCAGAGTCAGGGTGGGCGACGACAAAGTCTGCCTCCCCGTCGCGCACGCCGGCTGTCATATCACGTACCTGCCACGAGACGGAGTGGAAGACGGTAAAGTCGTCCGGCAACTGGCTCTGAAACGCCGCGTATAGTTTGCGCTCGGCGTGGCTGCGCGTGTCCGGGTGCATCGGTTGGGGGTACATTTGAGCCATGTTACACCTCGTCGTTCCCATCGGCTCCGCTCAGGGCAGGCCCAGAAACCGGGTTTTTCGGAAAAAACCCGGTTTCTCCCGCCTGCAACAGTCTGTGCAGGAAATCGCGCGCCAGACCCCGCTTCAGTTGATCGTGGAAGGGCTGGTTGCGGTAGTTGCGCAGGCACTCGTAGCAACTGGTCTCTTCCCCACATTCGCATTGGTCTACGCGCTCCCAGGCGGCCAGGAACACGTCCTTCAGTTCGTCGGCGATGCGGCGGACGTGACCGGCGCCGCCTGGCACGTTGTCATAGAGCACCACGGCCGGCGCGATGCCAGCGCTGTAGCGGTAGAGAGTGCCATCCAGGTCATCCCGCCGGATGCCGAGGGTCTCGCTGGCTCCTTCCAGCAGGGCATAGAGCACCGAGAGCCACAGATCATAGTTGACCGTTGAGGACAAGAGGCCCTCAAAGCGTAGTTCCAGGACGTCGGTGATGAACTCGTGCCCCAGGTGGTGATTGTAAAGCCGACCTCGGCACTGTTTTCTCGTGCGCGGGTTGTGGTGAGTAGGTGATGTGCGCCGGCGTCGTCCCGTCGGCTGTTCTGGCGCAGGCTCGGCGAAGCCGCAAGTGTAGCAAATGCGGAAGCCCCGGCCGAACTGCCCTGGATTCACCAAAGCCAGCTTGCCATAGCGCGAGTACCGCTGCCATACCTGCACCCGCGCACTGGACAGGCACGGCGTCTCTTTGAAGGGCGGTTCGGCGGGCCTGTCCTGAGCAGTTCGGCTTCGCTCACTGTAGACTCCGCCGGAGGGTACGCCTTCTTCAGATGGCGTGGCATATTCGGCAAAGTAGACCCGCGAGGAGTAGATCCGTTGTGGCCGGGCTTCCCCCGAAGGCCGTGGATCTTCTGCCACGATGAAGCCGAACTCCGGGATGACAAAACTCCCGTAGAGTTTCGGCCAGCCGAAAAGATTGCCTCCACAAACGGTGCATGGCCCCTCAATCCGGGTCGTTGAACGGTGAAAACGACCACACTCTGGACAGACAGCGTAATAATAGGTCGGCCAATCCCGATCGGGCCGTTTATTCAGCCCGCCGCTGACCCAGATGTGCTTGGCCGCCACGACCTCGCCGCCCGGCGCGTATTCGGAGATGGCGATGCGCAGGTCACGCTGAAGCTCAATGCGCCCTGCCTGCGCTACCGGCAGATGGTTCGTCCTGAGTTCCACGACATCGGTGGGAAAGCCATACTTGGGCAGTACGTTGCGGGAGCCCAGGAAGCCAAGCAGGTCACGGCCGCGCACCGTCCTGGCCACCCGCTGAAAGTGCTGGCTCCGCCCGTACTTGCGCTCTGCTGCTGCTTCTTCCTCCAATTGGTGCAAAAGTGTCAGATCACTCGTCACCTCTTGGATCGCGCGGTCAAGAATACCGTCTCCTTCGTCATTCCACAAGTTGGGTAACCAGCCCCAATCGGCGATGCTCAGTTCATCCTGCAAGTTATCAGGAACGATGCGTTGCAGAGCCTGTCGTACTTGTGGGGGACGGGCCTTGACGTACTCTCTAAGCAAGTCCGGCCCTGTCGGTACAGCCTCCTCCGGTTCAAAGAAAGGACCCACCTTACCAAAGTCCCTGCCGTGCTCATCGCGAGCCCAGCGAAAGAAGGCCGCAAATAGCACGGAATGGACGTGGCGGCGCACGATTTTCTCATTGGTCACCACCACCACCGGAGGGCGAATGCGGCCGGCGACGATGCGCTCAGGGTGGGCATAATGGGTGAGGTCGTGAGAGCGACGCTGGGCGTAGGTGAGGGCAAAGGCGGCCGAGTCTGTGCGCCGCCCGGCCCGTCCAGCGCGCTGCACATAGTTGGCCGTCGTTGGTGGGACGTTGCGCATCAGCACGGCCTGTAGCTCACCCACGTCTACACCCAGTTCGAAGGTGGTGGAACAACTGAGCGCATTCAACTCACCGCGCACAAACTTTTCCTGGATAGCCGCGGCTGCTGGACTGGTCCACTGGGCGGTGTGTTCCTCAGCGCTGAGGGGGATAGGTTTAAGTGCCTGATACAGGTGGCGATAGTGGTTCTGCGCCCAGCCAGGCGCGGCCGCGTCTACCGGCTCCAGAGTGCCGTCGCAACGATAGGCAGGGCAGATCCCGCGCACGTTGATGTGAGAGATGCTTCGGCAATGGTTGCACCGGTAGACGGTCTCACCTGGCACCGGCTCTTCAGGCTGGTGCTCTAGGGCCTCGACGAGCGGCACCACTTCCCAGTAGTGGTGGCTGAGGCGATGGACTACCCCTACCCGCCGACGGTTCTCGCTGGGCAGGTGATCGCGCCACACTGAACCGGGGGCGGTCAGATGTCTCCAGATGTCTTTTAACGTGCTGGCAGCAATCTTCCGGCGTTCTTCCCCTTCGGCTACGCTCAGGGCGGGCTCCGATAGGTCCGTCGTGCGCGCTAGCAGGCGGGTCAAGATGTCCAAACGGCGGTTGTTCCCTCGCGTCGGGATCCAGCTAAAGACACCATTCTTGGCGTCAGCCCGCTCCCCCCGCATGAACAACTCTCGATTGCGTGGGGCAAATGCTTCGTCGCGTGGGTTCACGTTGTCAGGGAAGGTGACCGTGCCCTGGTGACGCAAGGTGTCCAGGAGCAACGCCAACAGTTGCCAGGCCTCGTCAGGGGTCAGATTCCAGGGAGGTTCCAAGAGTGGCTGGGGAGGATGCCACCGCTCGGGACGCACCAGGCGGAATTTGAGCAGTCCCAGCCCCTCCAGGCTGATACGGCGATCCCAGGCAATCAGATCTTGCATGAGCCAGGTGGCCATGAGTCGCTGGCGCTCGTCGTAGCTATGGCGCTGCTCGAAAAGGCCAGCCTCCTCGGCCTGACGCTGCAACCGTCCGACCAGGTCCTGCAGCCGCAAGTGCCCCTCGCGCCCAGCGGAATCCTCCAGCAGCGTCTTCAGTATCAAGCGGCGGCGCAGAATCTTCTGGTAGGTGCGTTCCAGGTAAGGGGCAAAGAAGGCTGCATCTTGCCGGCTGTCGGAGAAGGCCAGCAGTTTGCGTCCCTGACCGGGCAATTCCTCCATTTCCTCCTCGTCCGAAGCCGGCAAAGCCTGGTACAGTGAAGTAGCCAATACACTGACCGGGGCGTCTCGGCCGGTCAGGAAGCGATAGATGACCCCGGTGTTGCTGCGTGCGCCACAGGCGACACAGCGTCGCAACTCGGGCTTGTCCTGGAGGTCTACCCGTCGCAGGGTCACTTTCGGTACGGATGGCTCACAGTCACATTCTGTATCCGCCCCGATGCCCGGTGCAACAGCGCCGCAATCCAGGCAGAGAGTGTAAGGTTCGTTTTCGTCTTCAGCGATTGTCTCCAGGTCTTCGCCGGTGGCGACTGCTTCGTCCTCGTCCAGCCCGGCGGTCTGTTCAGCCAAGAGGAAGTACGCCTTCTCGCCACGCGGATCGTCCGGTTGGCCGGTCAGGTGACGCAGAAACATCTGACCCCTCCACCGGCCCCTCCCCGGATCGGAGAGGGGAGATTGCCGGTCGCCGTCTCGACTGTGTACCAGACGGCCCACAACGTAAGTCGCGCCACACCGGACGCAGGTCGCCAACTCGACCACCTGGGAACCACAGTGCGGGCATTGCTCCCGGCGAGTCAGAAACAGGCGTGGAGGATCGCCTTGCCCCCCTCCCAACCCTCCCCCCATCAGGGGGAGGGCGTGGGCAGCACTGTTGAGACACGCAAAAGCGCCCTCCAGTGCCCGGGCAAAGACGTGGTAACGGGCCGGCAACAGGGAGAGGCTGTCGGGGCCTGGCTTGGCGCGCACGGCCAGGTTGACCAGGTTGATCAGCCGTTCGGCCGCGTCTTCCTGATCGGGAAAGAGATCAGTGGCCAGATTGCTCAAGAAACGAGGTTCCTCGGCCAGCCTGTCCTGGAGGGCGCGCAAGCGCTCGTCGCCGCGCAGCAAGAAGTACAGGAAGCAGTTAATGGCTTCGTGTCCCTGGGCTTGAGCTGCATCCTGTTGCGCCTCCTTGACGATGGTCAAAGGCACACCACGTTGAGTGGCCGTCTCAGCCAGCGTGTCAATCACGTCGCGAGGCACCGCATCACCGGTGGGCAGGGCTTGCTGTAACGCCGGATATAGGTCAGGAGGACCTTCGCCCCATGGCGTGCCCATCGCGGCCATAGGAAGGCGCGTCGCCGCCACCACGTCCTGCCGTTCCGGGTCATCATCCACCCACTCGAAGTGTTCGCCGAAGATCGCGGCAGCAAAGCCGGTCACAGCGGGAAAATCCTCCTGCCCCCGGCCCAGGGTAGCGCTGGTGGCGATGCAACGCAAGCGGCCCGGTTCGCTGCGTACCACGCGATCCTTCAAGCGTCGCAGCAGCATGGCGATCTCGATGCCGGAGGCTCCGTCGTAGACGTGGGCCTCGTCCAGCACGACAAAGCGCCAGTGCCGCCCCGTCTCGCCGTCGAAGAACTCACAATCCTGTGGGCGGAGGAGCAGATACTCCAGCATGGCATAGTTGGTGAGCAGGATGTGAGGCGGCTCTGCACGCATATACTCCCGGCTGATCAGTTCGTTGTCTAGCCGGGGTTCGCGGGGAAACTGATCCCGGAAACGATCCTCGGCACGGCTCTCTGTTTCCTCCGTTTCCCCGGTGTAGCGACCAAAGGTGATGGCCGGAGAGTCGCCTAGCACACGGCGCAGCCGCTTGAGTTGGTCATTGGCCAGCGCGTTCATCGGGTAGAGCAGCAGCGCCCGGACGCCCGGTTGGTCCAACGTGCCGGCCTCGTCCTCATGCAGCAGGTGGTCCAGTATGGGAATGAGAAACGCCTCGGTCTTGCCACTGCCGGTGCCGGTGGCGATGATCACGTTGCGTCCGCCACGTACCACTTTCTCTACGCCCTGCTCCTGGTGTAGATACAGTGGACGTTCCAGAGGAAGCACGCCTGAGCACAGAGTGCGGAATCCCGGATGCAGCAAACCGGCCCGCACCAGTTCCTCAATGCTGCACCCATTCTTGAAGGGAGGGGATGCCTCCAGCAGTGGGCCTTTGACCAGCAGGTCGGGCGTTTCCAATGCCCGCCAGAACTGGTCGCGCAGGTCTTGCTCCTGGAAGGGGTAGATGGTTTTCAGGTAACGCAGGTAGCTATCGCGGATGAGGGCAGTGGTTTGTAAGGGATGGAGTTGTCCAGTCATAGCGTTCCTTTCCTTCGGGATGTGGTAGTGGCGACTTTAGTCGCTCTGGGCTCCCCATGGAACGACTGAAGTCGTCACTACAGGAATTTAGGTTAGTTGGTTAGGCGGTTCTTCCGAGGTGAACTCTAGCAATTGCAGCGAGATCGGCTCCTCTATAAAGCGATACTTGATCGTACCACGTTTGGCTTCCTTCTTGCTCCGAATGGGGTGTGCCTCCTGAAAGTGCAGTCGCAGGTCACCTTTACGCTGCGTTGAGAAGCCCTCGCACTTTGTGCAAGCAAAGACCCGGCCAGGCTCCAGGAAACGTGCCGAGGCTGACGCCAGGTCAATGGTGATCGGTTCGGCGGATACGTCGGGGCGCAGCGTGACGTGGAGTTGATAGTCACTTCGTTTCCCCCCGACCCACTTGGCTTCAGTGTGGGTGCGGGGATTCTCAATATGCTCGATACGCCCCCACCCGACGTCACAGTGCACCCAATCCCCCACACGCACGACTTCTTCCACAGCCCGGCTCAAACCATCCAGCAGGCGGCGCGCCACCGGGATTTCGGTTTGTCCCTGCAGACACTCCACCGCAAAGTTGGGATTCAGCGCCAGAAGCGCGATAGCGTCGGCATCGGAGAGCGTGGCATCGTCAATCCACTCCAACACCGTGTTCACTCCCAGCACGTCTCCCCGACGGATCAGTTGCTGCACTGCGTGCAGACGCGCCGTTTCATCCTCAAGCAACAGCAACTCCTTGCACGTGGCCTTGGGCAACAGGCCTGATCTGGGCAGGTTGGCCAAGTAGCGCCGAAAATGCTCCGGCGAGACCTCACCCTGACTGTGCGCGCGCCGAAGGCGCTCTATCCGGCTCGCGGAGAACATCTTCAGTTGCAGTGCTCTCTGTGTAGCCGAGTCGCCAGCGGTTTTCACCAACTTGGCCAGAGCGAGAATCTGGGGTATTGTCCCTTCATCCAAGTGCTGGAAACACCACTGCCAGTCCAGTTGGGCTTTTTGAGGATCACCTGCATCATAGTAGACAAATGCCCGTTCCAGGAAGAGCTCAAAGCACTGTCCCTTTTCGCGCAGTCTAGCACTGAAATGCTTCAACTGTCTGTCAGGCGAGATCAGTTCGATGTCAGCCGTGCCCGGTGCGCCTTCCGGCGGCCTTTGGGGGGCGACCGAGGCCACCCAGGGATCCACGACAACGAACTCCACGCGATACTTGGCCGATCGAAATCTGTCCGGTGAAACGTGAACGGTCCACTTTCCCTGGGCTGCATCTGGGATGGACTGCTCGAACTCCGGATCCCAGTCCCAGGGACGCCAGAGAGGCCAGAAACGCACGTGGCGATGCTTCAATGGCTTTGGTTCGTGCCACCGTAACTCAAAGACCACGCCATCCGCGACGCGACGAGGCTCCAACTCGACGTTGTCAACCAACAACGTCCGGGTCAGGCTGAGAACGGGAAGACGCAAGGGTTCGTCCCGTCCGGGCAGGTTCCACACGTCTATCTCAAAGCGCAGAATGGGAGAGCGACTGGCCCTGATCGTGTCCAGGAAAGCCAATAGGTCGAAACGACAGAGCCGCTGGCCTTCAGGCAGCGAGATAGGTTCCGCCACCTGCAGTTCGGAGTTGTCCGCATCCAGCAGCCGGAGTCCCAGGCAGACCTGGTTCATCTCGCGCAGAGGCAATTCGACGAGCAGATATGGGGACTGAGTCTGCAGCAACTCGTCCACCGGGTGCTTAATGGTACGGCCCGTCCGTTCTCGCCAACTGGGTCCTGGCTGCTCACCCACCAGCGCCCAGCGCAGGCGGCGTATGGGCACGGGGACCAGCACACGTATGACATCGCCAGAAGGCATGGGCCGCATGACCGTCAGTTCGACTTGCGTCACGTCGGATCCAACTTTGGCCTCGTACTCCCAGCCATCCTCACGCCGTTCCACTGCTTGAACGCGACACTCACCCTCTTTCCCTTGGCATCTGAGGTCATCACCCGGGGACGTCTCGATCAGAAGCGTTGCTGGCTGAGGACCGCTTTGGGCATCAGGCAGGTACAGACTCTCGTGACCAACGATAACCAGGTGTGGCACGATGCACAACGTGAACTCGGCATCGCGCCCCAAGGGGCCGCGCAACCGCACGACGAAGTTGCCGAATGGTGCGTCCCCCAACAGAGACGGCAGACTCAATGGCAGATCAATATGCCTCTCGCTAACGGTCAACTGTGAACGCAGATCCACCAGTGTCGTCGTGACACGTACTTCGGGGGTAGCCAACTCTATGTTGCGCACCGTCAGTCGCCAACGGGCCAATTCCTCGTCCAGGCTTTTCCGGCCAGTCAGGGGAACCCGGACAGAGGGGGGATGACCAACGTAGAGAGGGGCACGGACAGTGCGGGCCTCCGGCAAGAGGAGTTGTCCACCCACCAACTGGGGACGCTGCACAGACTCGTCCGGCCGCAGCGGCACCGTCAAGACCGGCTCTCCGTCTCTCAACAGATTCAGGCAACTGGCCTGGCCGAGATCCCACGTCTCTCCACGGAAGATTGACCAGCCCCATGGTAGGCGTGGCAACTCTTCCAGGAGGTTGGCCTCCCCTTCGACAGTCTCGGGGCAAGCACCTTCGACTCGTAGTTCAAACCGCGCAGGATAGAGCAACCCCAGGCGGCGCGCCGGGAGGGAGTGCTGCCACGATAGCAGGGTGGACCGTTCCGGGTCAAAGGCGAGCAGAGGCCGCTCGTCGCTCATCACCTGATAACGCCAGGTGCGCTTGACCTGGTCGTCGGCCAACAGGGAGACCTGGACCGTCGCAGCGGGCTGGCTCAGGGAGAGCGACTCGGCATTGGTTTTCAGATCGGAGCCAGTCCGATGCACGCGAACAGGGATAGCATACTCTTTCTCGCCAGCCATCACCTGCCAGGCAAAGTCGGCCCGGGCTACAGTGGCCGGCACCTGTTGTGGAGGCAGATCGAGGATCACGCCCTCGCCCCAGGGGTCGACCAACACCTGCGGCTTACGCAGACGCCACCGGTCGGCCGATTCGCGCTGCACCTGGTCGGCGCTTTGCTCCGCGATCCATCCGCGGTAAGCGCCCACCACCCGCTCCGGCAGCCCAACCTCTTCGGCGTCGGGAACAATCCCGGAGTCCAGATACTCCCAGGCCATCTCCCGGCAGCGTTCCACAAAGTCTTCAGCTACTTGGCTGCCGTAGATCAGGAAGCGGATCACTGGCTTGTCGGTGAAGTACTGAACGCTCGACTTCCATTGCCACTCGTCAATCAGTTCTGCGGCTGACATATCGGCGTACTGCACGCGCAGGATGGACGGCTGCAGCATGTTGTTGAAGAAATCGGGAAGGCAGTAGTCGGGGATGCCGCCGTGAGCCAAAATGAGGCTGACGTAGCGGTGTGCCTCGGCTCGCATGTCGTAGAACAGGGGCAGGCTCAAATCCTCCAGGATTCTCTCGAAGGCCCGGCCCACCTGCCACGCAAGAGCGCGTTTCAGGCCCGTGACCTGGATAACCTCACTCCAGTAATCGCCGCCCTGGTAGCCGTATATGCCCTGCGCCACCAGGTAGACGGACAGGATGCAAGGGTAGTCGCGTTCCAAGACGTGTAAGGCTAGACCGTGTTTCAGCGATTTCACCAGCGTGCCAATGCACTTGCCCAGTTCGGCGCATTTGGCAGGGGTGATGGGAACTTCTCCCAACAGTTCGACCTGTTGGACCTGGGCCAACAGCCGACTCTCCTTGTCCGCAAACTCGGGTAGAAGTTCGATAAGTTGATTGACGATCTGAGTATCGTCAATCTGCGAGAGATACTCTTGCTGTTCCACGTCGGCCCCCAGTGATTCCTATGGACTCTGCGAGGTGGCTACCCGCGATGCTGTCTTCGCCACAAGCATTGCCGTACCTGCTCCCAGTTTGTATGTTCAAGGCATACAACGACCTTCCCTGCACCGGTTCCGACCCTACCCGCATCGGCGCATTGTCGCAGCGCATCAGCAGGCTGCCGCTCTCTCGAAACACCGAGTCTCCAGCTGTCGTCCCCAGGATATGTGAACCTTCCTACACCAACCCATTCTGCTGCAATCACCGATTGGTCTCGCGGATGCCCATGTTTGAGGTGCGACAGATTGGGCGTGTGGCCGCGCAGGTACAGGCCGATGACCTTGCCCAGTTGGGCGCACTCGTCGGCGGTGATGGGGATTTCGCCCATCAACTCGACTTGGCGGACCTGGGGAGCGAGCCATGCTTCCCAGTCTTTCAAGGTAGTATGCACGAGAGAAAATTTGTCGCTGCCCATCTCGACATGCCAAGTTGACAAAAATACGACATTTTAGTATAATGGCGACACATTGATACCTCAATTACGAGTGATTGTGTTATGGTAAGTGAACTGCCTGAACGACTCCTTAAGCCTGGCGAAGTTGCGGAAGTCTTCCGAGTCCATGTGAGAACCGTACAGCGCTGGGCACAGAACGACAGACTTCCCTATATATTGACTCCTGGTGGACAACGTCGCTTCCGACTAACTGACATTGAAGAACTGCTCAAGGCAAATGGTCGAAGCCAATCGAGTATCGCCATCTCTTGATTGGATGATACGAGAGGAGCAAATCGATGGCTATTCCTGCAAGTGATTCTCTGTATGGTGTTGAGGGGTATCGTGAGGCTCTTGCCGCGATGGGCTGGTCTCCAACCCCCGACCCAACCGAAACTGATACGGTCCAGCAGATAATATGTGATGCCCGGGGCAACGCTGGCATTCTTTTGTGCGTCAACGGAATGCCGGGCCTTTTCCTGCGAGTGGCCGATAGGGCAATTAGTGATCCTCTCGAGGTCTATGAAACCCTCCTTTTTGGCTGGAACCTGGAAGCATGGTTCACAGCTATACCCGGACCTCGTGAATTGCTGCGCGTCTATAACACGACGTATAGACCAAGCAAAGAGTCTATCATTCGCGGGGAGGAAAGCCCGATCGCAGAGTTGGGTCTTGCCGATGTGCTGGATATCGAAACAGTACAGCAAGTTACTGGACAACTCTTGCTCCTGTCACCTGATACTTGGCGGAGTCAGGACTATCAACAGTTTCTGAAAAGTCCAACTGGGCAACGCCGTCTGACGGTGGACAACGCATTGATTAGAGATTTGCAGGATTGGCGATTGGCCTTGGTGCGCAACCTTCACGAGCGGTATCCGGACGCCCCTTTGGGCGAACTGGATTCTGCAGCACAGCAAGTCTTGGATGAAATCATATTCATCCGTTTTTGCGAAGATCGTGAGATAACCAATCTTGAGTCCTTGTTTGACCTGGCTACATCTGCTAAAGGAGATCAGTTCCTTGATCGTTTCCAAACATTAGTGGGTGCCTATGAGTTGCTATTCGACACATCACTTTTCGACCCGACCTTGACAGAGCACTTTCGCCCAGCTTCATCTGTATTACAGACTATTATCGTCCAATCTATCGAGTTCTACAAGTTTGATCTGCTCGATGTAGACTTGCTGGGGCGCATTTACGAAGAGTATCTGAGCTATGAGTTGAGATCTGATCGCTACAACCTTTTCTACGAGATTCAGATGGAACGGCGCAAAAAAACAGGCATCTACTATACACCTTCATACATCGTGCAGTATCTAGTTGGACGCGCTTTGCACGTTTTCCAAGAAACCAACGAGAGGCTGGTATCCTCTGCCCTGGATCCGGCCTGCGGGTCAGGTGTTTTCTTAACCACATTGTTGAAAGGACTGTCACGACAGCATCAAGCCCCTGCCTTCCCCGAAAAGCGCGCTCTAGTTGAAGAATCAGTCTATGGCATCGACGTTGACGAGCGTGCTGTTCGCCGGGCTGCTCAGGCGCTCTATTACACATTACTGACTGGCGAGAGCCGCTTGGTTGGTCACCATCTCTTGCCCGAGTTGCTAGGGCACAACTTGCTGGTCAAAGACTCGCTGCTTGACCGTGATCAGTTGATCCCAGATCGGCACTTCGATGTCATCGTGAGCAATCCACCTTACCTGCGCATCAGCGGCGAGCAACTGGGGCGGTATCGGGAGTTGTATGACACCGTAATTCTGAATCGCTCAGACTTATGTTGGTTGATGTTGGTGGCCTCCCTTGACAACCTGATCGACGGTGGAGTCGTCGCGTTCATTGTGCCGGACAACGTGTTGCGCACGAGGGAATACTCCCGACTCAGGAAGTACATTCTGGACATCGCACGCATTGCCGAGATATCGTACTTGAACTATCAGGCTTTTGAAAGCACTACCTTACAATACATCATCCTGATCTTGCAACGCGAGCCATCCGACGAAGCACGTAGGGCGAATCTGATACAGGTGAACTACTATGCCACGCCTGGCGTCTTTGAATGTGAAGCGTCTGATGAGATTCCGCAATCCGGATTCTACGAGGAGGAACTAGACTATGTTTTCAATGTACGGTTGACAGCGCCAGTCAGGGCAGTGTATGAGAAGATCAAAGCTCAGTCTGAGCCAATGGTTGATTACTTTGAGATAAGCCAGGGAATCAAGCCTGACCGTCGAACTTTGCATGATGTGCCCATTCGTCCAAGCTGTAACAAGTATTTGTTTGGCAAAGACATCCGGCCGTATGCAGTGGACTGGAGCGGCACTTACATTGACTATGACTTAGAACAGGCTGCACGGTCGCCTAACGTTCGACTACGCACTCCAGACTTATTTGAGTCCTCTGTTAAGCTTATAGTGCGGCAAATAGTTGGCGAGCGTCTTGTGACCGCCTTGGACATTGAACGGTACTATGTCGACTCTGCTTCTCACGTTCTCCTGCCTAAAGCTGATCTTCCAGAAGATTCTGTTTATTTGACCCTAGCCATATTAGGTTCAAAGTTGGCAAAGTTCTATTACCTAGTGGAATGCCCTGAGCGAAAAACGGCGTTCCCTCACATCAGAGTGATGGATATTGAAAGACTTCCACTTCCCGATATTGACATACCTGAGAACGTACCTATTATTGAATCTATCGTGGCGGAAGCCAAAAGCCTTTATGCTGATGTCAAAGCAGGTAAGGTGAAGGGTTCTGCCATCTATCAAACGCCTCAGGCCCAGCAGATTGACTGTTTGCTGGCACAACTGTACGGGCTGACAAACTCTGAACGTGCTCTGATAGATGCCTACTTGGAGCGGTAGAATGGCTACCATCAATCAGTACCGCAGCAGGCTGGAGAAAGTGCTAAATGATCAGTTAGGTGTTTGCTGGACGATTCCCCTTCGCCCCATTCGCGGGGCCGCCGTCACTGCTCCCGACTCACTTGATTTCCTTACCTCTACCTACGGTCTCTCGCTAAGAGACCTGGATAACGTGTACCGGATTGGCATTGGTCGGAAGTTGCGCGAGAATGACTCGCTGATTTACGATGATTTGCCTGTCGAGCAGCCAGAGGTGGACCAAGAACTCGGTGGTATTCTTTGCCCGTCAGGTATCCTCAGTTTCTACGAAGATGTGTTTTACCAACGGGGTAGGGACATAAGTATCCTGGCCGCTAGTTACCACTTCCAAACTGCACCGCAGAACAGTCGTCACCCCTTATACGTTCGCTTCGAGTTTGATCCACTCGTCGCTAACCCTCCACATGATTTCATCACCAAACCCATCTTTCATTACCATTTTTCAAACTACGATTTGTTTCATAAGCATTGTCACTTCCCGGCAGGGCATTTTGAGGTACCCAACCGCCATCATTTCAACTACGAAGAACTAGAGCAAATCTTCAGTTCCCCAAGTCCCCCATCTGTTCCCAACCTTGAGACTTTTCTACAACTGCTGATTAGTGCCGGTCTTATCACAGAGCAGTAGTCTGTCTGACGACAGCCTGCAACGCCTCCGGTTCCAGGTTGAGCCGCAGTCGCCAGCGGGCCAGGGTTGGGCCTTCGTCGGGCAACAGCAGATCGAGCCGGGTGTAGTTGTCACCGACCATCTCTTGTAACGTTTCGATCAGCGGTGGTGTGTCCAGGCCATAAAGCTCCAGCAGGTAGCCCAATCGTTGAGCCACGGAACGACGGCCTGACTTCTGGGCATAGCCAGCCAGCCTGTCCCAGTCAAAATCATCCTGGCGTATCCACAGACCAGTGGCAACCTGACCAACTCCAGCGCACAGGTCGGGGCGGGCCAGGCCATCGAGGATAGTCTTCTCCAAATCACTGACGGTCACTTGCTCGTAAGGTGTCACCCAGACCGGTTCGCAGCCCCACAGCGCCGATGGAGGCGCGTAGACGAAGCGATAGGGCACGCCCAGGATCTCGCGGCCTGCCAGTCGCCGGGGAGTGGTGACTATAACGGTCGTGACTGGACGGGTGAGCATATTGTGGACGTCCATCGCGCTTTCGTGCGAGATGTAGTAGGAGGTTTTGCCCAATAACTCGCGGGCGACGACGTAGCGGTTGACCTGGGGAGTCGCTTCTTCGCCCGACGACAGGGACACAATGGCGTAACGGCCAGCCGTCAGGCGAACCAGCCAGCCGGCGCGGGTGAGCCAGCGCAGGGTCTTCAGGGTAGCGTCGTAACTGCTGTTCAGAACCTGCTGGGCGTCGGCGACGGGAAAGATGGTGCGGTTATCTTCGGCCAGCACCGTGAGCAGCCGGGCGCTGGTCGAGCCGAGGGTCTTACTGGCCATGGGGCTACCCATAATGTTATGTGCATAGAAACGGTTGACTTACGTCCTATTTTACGCACAAAACACCCCTTGTCAATTCTATAGCAGCCGCAGTTGCCGATTGGTCCTGCGGCTGACTATGCCGGGGTGCGACACGTTGGGCACTGGGTATGTCAATCCAGTCCACTCAGACGACGCGCTGCCTGACGGGCCGCTGCTTCACAGTAAGCCTGCACGTCGGCCCAGCGCACTGGCGTCAGTAACCTGGGCATGGGTTGTTGTTCGGCATCCTCAAAGTATGCCAGCGCCCGGACGGCAATGGCCAGGAAACTGGGCCGGTCAGCATATTTGATCGCCGTCAACTCCAATAGTCGCTCCAGTGGAACCACCTCTCGCAGGCAATATACATCAATAAAATCACGCCGCGTGCCCCGCGAGTTGATGGCGGCGAGTTTCATCAACCCGATGTCGGTGGGCGAGGCAAGCTGCACCCCCTGATATTTGACTGTTGGCTCCAAAAGCGGATGATGCTGGTAAATGAAGCTCACGTCTGTACCCAACAGTCGCGTGAACAGCATACCATCTTGCTCTGATGCGACCTCAAACTGTCCGCTGCCAACCAAAACCGAACGAATCTCGTCCCGCTCTGAAGTGAGAAGACGACGTTGTGCGGTGAACCAATCCAGGTCGGTCGAGACGCGATGTCCAATCTGCAACGCCAGCGCCGTTCCACCGGCCAGGTAAAAGTCACCGATAAAGGTTTGACAGCGCAGATAGGCCAGTCCCCGCTGACAGGCAGGCGTAATCGCCGTTTCGTAAAAGCTCACCATGATTCCATCCTCCGTGCTTCTACGGCCCACTCCGGTGCTACGTAGTCTGTGATCCCCAGCGCCAGCCGCCAGAGGGCAAACGAGCGTTTGGTCAGCAAGCGAAAACCGTGCCGTCGCACCCACTCGGCCACGCAGCCTTCGCCGTAGGTGATGAACAGCCAACGGACGTGCTCCCACGTCCCTCGTTCTAACAGCCGCTCTATGATCACTCCCTGGTGGCGTTCTGCCTCCAAGGACTCAAAGTCGTACTCGGGAAACAACCAGGCAACATCAGCAGGTAAACGGTTTGCCGCCAACGTCACGCGGTCTGCCGGCTTCATAATAGCCTCCCCTGCTCCGACTCCGACTCCGCCCGCATCAATGCATTGTCGTAGTACATCAGCAACCCCGCGTCCTCCTGCAGCACTGACGGCCTCAGCCTCTCCGCCACCTTGACGATGAGGCGGTAGTCCCGCTCGTGCCAGGCATGCTTGAAACCGGCCCGCACCGCCTCGGTGCGGAACACCTTCAGCCGCCCCTTGCCCCCGGCGTACTCCTGGAACTCGCGCAGCAGCGACCGCTCGCGCAGTTTCTCCAGGTCTTCCTGGTGGCCTGGGTCGGGCACGTACCAGCGGTCCTGCTCGTCCTTGAGAAAGTTCTGGGCCAGCACGTCGCTCAGTTCCGGCAGGGCCTCGTGGCGGGCCTGGTGTAACTCGCGCAGGAACTTGGGCTGAAGGTCCTGGTAGGTCTGGGGACCGGAGCCGGTGGCCGGGTCCAGTTCGCGGCGCAGCCACTGGATGGCCGATTTCTCGTCGGTGACGAAGAGGGCAAGTTGCTCCACCTGGCTGACCTGCATCCGCCGCCGGTCGTACTCGGCGACCTGGTGGGACAGAAAATACATCCCGTCCCGCTCGGGGAAGCGCTGCTTGAGCCCGCCGTAGAACTCGGCGGCGCCCAGTGGGACGCTGAAACCGCGCTGGATGTGGAAGGCGACCATGCGGTCGTAGAGCAGATAGGCCTGCCGCTCGGCGACGACTTCCAGCGCCCCATCCCGTTCGACGACGATGGGCAGTTTGTCCAGGTGCTGCCGAACGAAAGCCCACGCTCCTTCCTCAGTGCCAGCCTGTTCCAGGAAGCGACGCTCGAAGCCAGAGCGCGGTTTGTAGGCGGAGATGATGAGATCCTGCTTGACTGCAGCAGACGTAGTCACTTGCTTGAAGGAACCTTGCTTCTTGTCCAGTGTGCGCACGTCAGCAATCATAAAACCGGCACGCAGTATTGCCTCCTGTATTGCATTCCAGATAGCGTTTTGAGAGTTGTGAAACTCAACAGTCATCCAACGGCCCGGCTTGAGAATTCGGTAGGACTCCCTGAAACATTGCACCATCAAATCCTGATAATCCAGAAGTGCTTTTCTCTGAACGTTGTTAACGATTGCTTCGAGCTCATTGTTAGTGAAGACACGAAGCCATGATTCCCACAGATAATTCAACTCCGAATACATCAGATTGCCACCGAAAGGGGGATCGGTGAAGATGTAATCTACGCTCCCATTGGGCATTCCGTGCACCTGCGTGTGAGAGCCTGTTCCTATCAGATTCGACTCTCTCTCTTGTAGTAGACTCCTGAGCTTGGTCGTCTTAGAGATATGTTCACGCAGAGTTTTCAACGTTGGGATTTCCTTGCTCAAGGAGGGTATGTACAACGTCCCGGTCAACGGTCCCCCGCCAGCACCCAGGCTTCTATTCTGCGATCGGAAGCGGTACATCTTGGTGACAACCATAGCCGTAGAGGTAACATTCACAAACTTGCGAGGCAGTCTCAGTCTGCCAGCATATGCAGCTAGTGACCAAAGATTGCGTTGGGTGTAGAAGTGATGCACGTGCGTGATGTTGTGACTATCTACAGGCTGACGAGTGTTGTAACCATCTGGCAGTTGATCAGTGGGCACTCGCCAAGGGATGTCTTTCTCGTCAATCTTGTGGAGGAGGGCAAGATCAAACGCATCAGGCGTTTTCAGATAGCGACCCTTACCTACTACGTAGTGAATCAGAACTGGAACTTGCCTGGCCTGACGAATAGGCTCGCCAAGTTCACGATCCAGTCGGGTTTCGAAGACTCGTTCTAGATCTGTCTTGCTGACCGCTACCTTGCAATGTGGACATGAAAACCGCTTTTTCACCTGCCATGTGCTCTTATCGACAGCTTCATCCCAAAAGATAATCTCGCCCGCACACTCTGGGCACACGAATACATCGGACCACACAGTATAGTTGATGCGACCACAGGGAAGCCTTGATTCCTTTGCCATGAGTGCTGGAGCAGTAGCTTCAAGGAGCAATAATGCTCCTTCAATTTGATCGGGTTTCGGCTGATGCAACGTTAGGTACATCCAGCCACATTCCTTTTCAACCTCTTCAAGAATTCGCTTTGCCTCGCGCTCAAAAGCGGACACATCTGCTGGTGTGTTGTAGTTGTAGGCGATGAAGGTGGCGGCGGGAGAGAGGTCCACCAGCACGGCCTTGCGCGCCCCCAGGCGAGAGATGGCCTGGCCCTGCTCGTCCAAAATCGTACCGTCGCTTTTCACCCGGTAGCCCAAGCTCTCCACCGTCTTCTTGTCATTACAGAGCTGTGCGGCCACGCCGGTCATACCCGTACCGCAGAAGCCGTCAAAGATGACATCGCCGGGATCGGTGTAGTGCAAAATGTAGTGCATCACCGCCTTGTAAGGCACCTTGGTGTGATAGGAATGGGCTCTGTATACTGGGCCACTCTTGCCCTCACTCACATCTGTAGCAAAGGGCTCGCGGTGGTAGACGGGCTCGCCGCCGTTCCCGTCGTCGGCGCTGTCGTCGGGCAGGCCAAGTTCCCGGCGCAACTCGGCCCGCTCGGCCTGCCAGCGCTCGATGATCTCGGGCAGGAAGGGGTTGGGGCAGGCGGTATAGTAGGGCGGGTCGGAGAGGGCCAGGATGTCCTCATCCTCACCGATGGGAAAGCCCTCGATGGCGCGGAATTCGGGATCATTCAGCTTCTCGCGCAGTCGCTCCAAATACCAGTTTCGAGTTTCGAGTTTTTCGGTTTCGAGTTCGGTGTTTCGGGTTTCGAGTTCAAGCGGTATTTGTTCAGTCATAGTCTCCAGTTCTGGGTTTCGGGTTTGGAGTTTCGGGTTAACTTGTAACTCGAAACTCGCAACCCCAAACTATTTGTACTTTGGGCCTTTGATAGGCGACTTTTTCAGGTAGGCGATAAAGCCGCCGATGAGGTGCATTGTCTCGTCGCACAGTTTATAACCTTGATCGAATTGCTCCGGCGTGATGTATTCCTGGTCAAGCGCAACGTACAACTGGGATTGCACTTCGCCAGCCGATGATTTGGCGATGGAGAGAAACTGAATGAACTCGGCCCGCCCGCCTCGCTCAAAACCCTCAGCGATATTGGACATGGCCGAGACGGCTGCTCGACGAATCTGATCCTTCAAGCCAAAATCGCGGGCGAAGGCTTTCTGTTTGGTGACGGCGTAGATGAACTTTGTCAGCTCTCTTGCCTTTTGCCAGCCCTGAATGTCTTCGTACCGTTTGATAGTGGTCATATTGGCCCCTCCCTCACACGAAACTCATAACTCGAAACTCACCCGTCGCGGGCGGCCTGCTCGGGGGAGGGTTGGTCGGGAAGGAGTTCGGGTTGGTGGGTCACGTTCAGTCTTCCTCTCTCTATTCGGCAGTTCCGCCCATTCTCCGCAAGGAGCGACTTTTCCCCAGTCGCTTGACAAATTGCTGCCAAGGCGGGCTGAGGGTGTCTGTATTGCTCAACGTCGTGGTGAAACTTAACATGTACATCGTCCTCACAACCCGGTTTCGTGAGACCGTTTGCTCGCTCTGCAGGCGATGAATCGCGGCCTGAATGTGAGGGACCAGTGCGTGTATTTGGTCGTTGTCACTCACAAGGGCCTTTTGTCCGGACGATTTGAACCTTGCGATCATCTCGGCCATTCTCTGGGGCGACATGATCTCGTCCAACGTCTCCTGGATGCAACAGGCAAAATTGAACATTGCAGGCACGGCAAAGTGGCGACTCAGGCTCCAGGGCTTGTTCAAATATCGTTGCTCCATCTTGTTCATAGTCAGAGCGACTTCGTCGGAGGTGAAGAGGCTGGGTGTAAAGGTCAGCCCTACCTGGGCTATTCTTGACTCAAATTCCTCGATCAAGTATCCCTCTTGACGCTCCCAGGCCAGGGCCAGGGCCGGATTCATTTTTATGCGCGTGGCCAACTCTTCAAAGGCGCTGACTTGCTCCGTCGCTGCGGCGATGGCCTCCATATCTTCTTGATGGTGTTTAGCACTCCACATGTTGTAAAGGTCCTCGCCGACGATGTCACGCGCGTCGTCTATTTCTTTCATCGCCCGGTCGAACGAGTCCTCGAAGATGGTCACCACCAGGCCGTATACCCCGAGCGGCAGCGTTTTTTTCCTCCCAACTATTTTGCTCGTTTTGTCACTGAGCAACACAGAGACAAACAGGGCGCTCTCGAACTTTTCCGTGTCGTGGCCATACTTGAGGCGGTCTACGCATCGCCCTAGCCGGCGCTGCAACTGACGCCGGAACTGTGGTGAGTCCAGGTTATTAAGCACCGCGATGCGATAGTCGTCGTAGACAAGGGCGCCCGCTTTCGTACCCCGGCGTGCCGCTCGGTTCAACCGCCGCTCAAAGCGCGGAAAGTGGCGCACCGAGGCTTCCAGTGTCTGCTCGGGCTCAAAATACAGGTCGGCAAACTCTGGTTCCTGGCGTAGGGCGGCACACCCTTGCAGGATGCGGATAAAGTTGTCCTCAAAGTAATCCGGCCCGGCAGTGGCGATCCGCTCGCCCGCCATCATGACGGCAGAAGACACAGCCCTACCGGTCGCCGGACCACCTGGGGACGTTTTTTGCCCTTGCTCCCTTTGCTTCCTGCGCTTTCCTCGCGCTCGTTTCCTGGATGTCACTACCACTCCACCACAATCCGCACCTTATTGGGGTCTTTGCTCTTGGTTCGCTCCTCCACGAAGCTGCGGAAGCGAGACAAAAGTTCCTGCACCGTGCAGGGCATCCCCCCTTCCGTCAGCGCCATCAAAATATCCTCCGGCGGCACGGCGACCCGCTCCAGGCCAGAAAGCGACTCCTTGACCGTCTGCACAAAGTCGTAGCTCACCTTCTCCGGCAGCGCGCCCGCGTCGAGGAAAGCCTGGACGAGCTTTTGCTGATCGGGCGTCATCAGCGCGACGTTGGCCTGGGTCGCCTCCTGCCGCAGGTTAGTCAGCAGCGCGTTGGTCCAACCGGTGTGGAGTTGGCCTAGCCTGTCCTCCTGCCCGTCGAGTATGGCTTGAGCGGGCTTGCCCGCCGGTTCTTCCACCGGGCGGTAGCCGCAATTGGGGCACAGGGGATGTTCCTTCAAGTCGGAAGCGCCGATGGCGTAGCAGGGGCGCAGGTCGGCCAGATTGCTCTCCCACTCCTTCAGGTCGGCCACTGGCAGGAAGTCAATCGCAGCCAGCCCGGTCAACTGCTTGTGGTGCGGGTCGCCCATCAACCGCTTCTTGCGGTCGTCCTCGGCTGCGTTGAGCCGCGCGTGACGGTGCAGGTTCAGGTAGACCTGGATGTAGTCACTCTTCAGGTTCTCCAGCGCGCCGATCAACAGGTTTCGAGTTGCGAGTTGCGAGTTTTGAGTTGACTCGGAACCCGAAACTTGGAACTCGGAACGCAGTTGCGCCAGTTGCTCCGTCTGCAAAGCCCTGACGGTCTGTGACCACTCGTGATCGGCAGGGAGCACAGCCATCGCCACGCCCAGGTAGGCGGTCAGCGGCTGGATGGCGGCTACCACCTCGGCCGCCGCTTCCAGGTCGCCCACGAGCGCCCGCCCGGCCGCCTGGGCCTTTACCTCGGCGGTGCTGTAGCGAAAGTTGTGCAGCTTGCCGGGAGTGTTGTAGGTCTGGAGCGACTCCAGGAAGGACTTGTGTTCATCCAGCCGGCGCAGCAGGTCGGTCTTGACCTGGCCCTCCAGCAAGTTGGCCTCCCACACCGGCAAGCCACCCTGGGCCTTCTGCCGAGCCAGCACTAACCGGTCCAGTTCACCGGCCACCCGCTTCTGCAGTTGCTCAATGGCTGAGTCGTGCTGGTTAGTGTCTTTGATCAGACCGGTGGGCAACTCCAACAACTGGAACAACTCGGTGAGCGCGGCCAGCGGCAGCCCCTTGGGCCGTCCGATGAACTTCCAGTTGGCCAGGTCAGCGATGGGGATCTTGATTATCTCCTCCAGGTTGCCGGCGTCAATCTTGCGACCAGGCAGGGCCAGTGTGATCTCGCCGGTGTAGACCAGCCCCAGTAGAACCACCGCCACCCACTCCGGCTCCAAGCCAAAATGGCGGTCGGTCTCGGCCTCGATCTCGCCCCCGATCAACTCGGAGCGGTTGAGCACCTGGCCCTCGCCCTTGTGGGTCAGTTGCTGCAGGAAGTAACCGGCGTAGCGCGAGTCGCGCCCTTTAACGCGGTTATCGTCCAGCAGATCCAGCGCATCGAGCACGGCAGCCCCCTGGCGCGTCTTTAGCCCACCAGCCAGCCAGCGTACCGCCTCCTGAGCCGCCTGCGCCCGGCTGGCCTGGGTGACCAGGATGGAGAAAGCCGGGTAATCGGGCAACCGCTCGGCAAAGTAGGTGCTCAGGCAGGCCGAAGCCACGCCGTTGACCAGGTCGCGCACCGAAAACAGTTTTGAGTTTCGGGTTCTGGGACTCGCGTTAGGGTCTGGTTCGTAACTCGAAACTCGAAACCCGGAACCGAAGCACTCGATGAGAGGCCGGGTCACGCCTTTGTAGGTCACATCCACCGCCTGGAGCGAGTTCTCCCGCAGCCACTTCTGCAACTGTTTGAGGTGGCCGTCAGCCTTCTTCTCGTACTGCATCCGGTTGCCCCCCGATGCAGACCCGGCCATCTCGCGGGCGCCAGCGTAAAGCCTGAGCGCGGTCTCAAACTCCTCGTCCGGTCGGGCCAATCGAAAGAAGACCTCGTCGGCCTTCTGTTCGTCGGTGAACGACGGCGGGGCGTGAGGCTGGAGTAGGTATAGGTAGAACTCGCGGGGCGGCTGGGCGGTGGAGCGCTGATTGGGCGCGCCGAAGAAGAGATAGCCGGGGCGCGTCACCTTCCGCTCGCGCCACTCGACCTCGTGCTGCCAGATGTTGTAGCCGGGGACGTAGGTGGACTCCGCACATTCCATCACTTGCTTCAGCGCCTCGAAATAGTAACGGTCGAGTTGGTTGTCGTCCAGGCTCTCCGCTCGCTGCTCGATCTGGGCGTCAAAGTCAATGTCCTTCTTCAGGTCCAGGTAATATTGGCCGTTGTCGGGGTTGAAGGAGATGAACTGACCGCTGACGGTGCGCGTGATCTCCCGCAGCGTTGACTCGACCGTGGTCTTGAGGAAATCGGCGTCCCGCTCCGGTATGGGGAGGTAGAGGCAGAGGCTGTCGCGCAGTTCCTCGGCAGTGGTGCCCAGCGGGGCGTAGATGTCGCCGGTGGTCAGCCGGTGGACGCTGAGGGCGTTGATGATCCGCAGGGCCGCCGGCTGGTACTGGGGGCGGGTGAAGGCATTGCGTACCCGGTCCTCCAACACCTGGCTCCGGTCAATCACCTCTTTGATCTCCGGGATGCTGCGGAAGGAGGGGTTCTCGCGCAGCCTGGCCCAGTAGGAATCGTAGGCAATGAGGCCCGGCTGGTCGGGCAGCACGTCGCTCTCCAGGCGATCCTGCATCTCGGCGCTGAGCGTCTTGAGCACCTCACGCTTCTCGGCCACGTACACCCGCTCGAACACCTCCAGGTAGGCCGGGTGCACAGGGAAGAGCCACACGAAGTCATCCATCCGCTCAGCCATCGTGCCATACAGAGGCGTGAAGCGCTGCAGGTGCTCGCGGATGCGGCCTTTCTGCTGGGCGTCCTTGCGCAGCAGCCGCTCGGCCACCACGTAGGCCACGTCCTCGCGGGCGATGCGCACCTGCTCGAAGCGATCCTTCACCCGGCGCACCGAGTCGGCCACGAACTGAAAGCGGGGACTATCGAACAGCGACTCCTGGATGCCAGCCATAAACCGGAACCGCGACAGCCGGCAGACCTCCCCCAACTCCCGCAGGAAGGTCAAATCCAGCACTAATTCCTGATCGCGCCGCGAGCGAAGGAAGTCAAGCAACTCGTCCACGACGAGCAGCAATCCCTGTTCGGGGTACTTCTCGTAGAAGGCGCTCATCATAGCCACCAGCAGGTCTTTGCTGTTGGGCGCTTCGTTCATCGCTGGGAACGAATAGGCGATGCCCATCTTCCCTAAAGCCAACTCCAGTTCGCCGAACAGGATGTCGCGCAGGGGCATAGTCGTCGCGCCGATCTCGGTGCGCACAACGCGGAACTGGCCGGCGATGGCGCCGGCTGCGCCAGCGACCGGCTCATTGGTCAGGGACGCGACCAGATCGCCGTGTTCCGCCACAGCGGACAGCACCGACATCAGGTGCGACTTGCCGGTGCCATAGTTGCCCACGACCAGCAGTCCCTTGTTGTCCTTTGGCGCGGCGAACTGCAACTGGGGGATCACCAGGCGTGTCAGCAAGTCGGCCATGCGGTCAGAGATGACGTAGGTCTTGACCAGAGTGGCCGCCCCTTGCTTGTCGTCGGCTTTCCGCAACTGCACGACGGTCTCGATGGGCTCAAACTGGACCAGGTCTTTGTATTTCATTATGTCCGGCTTCCTCCTACGGCAAGGCAATGACGATCACTTCAGGACGTTCATAGCGGCGGTACTCGGGGTGTCCCGGCTCAGCATAAGTCAGCACTGCCCCCACCCCAGCCATCCCCCACGTGGGGAGGGAGGTACTCCAGGCGACGATGAGCGTCTTGTTGCGGCTGAGCGCTTGCAGACAGACCAGTGGATCCTGGTGCAGGGCTGGATCGAAAAGCAACTCGATGTTGTCCAGAACAATGACGTCCCTTGCTTGCTCGCCAATCACGTCGTCCAGCAGACGACGCACGCGCAGGGGGCGCTCCTTACTGGTCAGGTCGAGCAGACGCTGGCTGAGGGCCAGGTTGACGTTGAGATAGGGGATGTCCTGCCGGCGGCACAGCTCCTTGAGCAGAGGCGTCTTGCCCGAACCAGTTGGACCGGCAACCAGGGCCAACCGATAATACTGGTGAGCGATGTCAGGCAGGAGTTGCTCTAGATCGGCGAGTTTGGCCAATGAGAGTTTGGACATATGGGGTAAACTCCAACGTCCCTTTTTTGCTGCGAGGGTGGCCCCACAGATTCTCCACCGTTCGTATGCGGTTGGTATGTGGAGTGTATCATACAGCGCGGAAAAACGCAACCGCCCGCAGAGTGCCGGCTCCGTCGGCGTGCTGCCCCATCCACCGTAGCCCCCGAAGACCACCGATCCCCACCCAGATGAAGCGCGCGTACGACCTCTACGACCCGCTCGGCAAGGGCCACGAGACTAAGTCGTTCTCACTCACCCAATAGCTTTGTAATGATGTCATTGCGAGCGTAGCGAAGCAATCTCCCGCCAGCACGTTGGGGATTGCTTCGTCACTTCATTCCTCGCAATGACAGGGTGAGTAGTTACGGAAACTGTTTGACAAAACGAATCCTCCTCCAGTATAATCCAGCTATCCTGTGCCGAGGAATAGCGCCAGTGTCCAACCCACTCCTGACCACTAAACTCTATGTTCCCCCCGTCCGGCCAGAGCTGGTCTCACGCCCGCGCCTGATCGAACAGTTGAACACGGGGCTTCATCGCAAGCTGACGCTCATCTCCGCCCCAGCCGGCTTTGGCAAGACCACGCTGCTGAGCGAATCAAAATCGCCGCTACCAAGAGGTAATAGACTATGAATGTAGCCACCGAGTCCAAGCAATCGGAGGAGTCTCCAAGAGAAAGCGAAGCCAAGTTTCGTTTGCTCTTCGAAAATTCGCCCGATGCCATGCTCCTACTTGACGGAGATGCGTTCGTAGACTGCAACCAGGCCGCCGTGGAGATGATGCGTTGTTCCAGCAAGGAGCAGTTGTTAGCCCTCGACCTGTATGACATCTCCCCCGAAAGGCAACCCGACGGACAGATCTCCAGCGAAAAGGCGCGCGATCTGGTTGCCACCGCGTTCAGGGAGGGGAGTCTGCGCTTTGAGTGGGTGCATCGCGCCGTTGATGGCACAGATTTTCCGGTGGAAGTGCTGCTCACAGCCATACCCCTACGCGGCAAGAAGGTGCTTCACGTCGCGTGGAGAGACATCACCGAGCGCAAGTGTGCGGAGGAAGAACTGCGGGAAAGGGAAGCACAATACCGGGGCATCTTTGAATCAACCTCTAACGGCCTTCTTATCTTTGACCTCAATGGAACAATCGTCGAAGCCAATCCCGCTGCGTGCAGCATGTACGGCTACCCCTACGAGGAACTGATTGGATTGTCCGGAAAGGAGATTGCCCACCCGGATTACTATCGCCTCTTTGAGGATTTCAAGAGGCAGGTGAAGGTCAGCGGCCGGTTCAATGCCCAGTCGGTTGATCTCCGCAAAGACGACAGTCCAATCAACGTCGAGTTGCACGGGGTTTCCTTCAGTTACAAGGGCCAGCCCCATCTCCTGGCAGTCGTGCAGGACGTCACCGAGAGGGTGCAAGCCCACCAGATATTGGAGTTGCGCGTCGAGGAGCGCACGCGCGAGTTGCAGACACTATTGGATGTCGCTGCGGCGGCCAGCAGTTCGTTGGAGTTAGACGAAGTGTTGAGTGCCGCGCTGGACCGCCTGGTGGCTCTGGTGGGAGCCTCGCGGGCCGGCGTGATGTTGTTGGACGGCGACTCGGGGGAACTGGAACAGAGAATGTTGCGACCAGAGCGTCCTATTGCGCTGGATGACTTGGCGGAAATGACCCGCGCATGCCACGCGGTGATTGCCGGCGGCGAACCGCTTTACGTGCCGCCGGACCCAGAAAAGGGCTTTGTCGAACCCGGTGCTCTGTTACCGCTCCGAGTTCGAGGACGGGCTCTGGGGGTGCTGGTGATTATCGGTCCGCAGGGCAGCGCGTTCAGCGAGGGACGCCTGGCTCTTTTCGAATCAATCGCCGACCAACTCGGTGTAGCCGTAGAAAACGCCCGACTCTACGAGCAAGCCGAGCAAGCCGCCGTGGCCGCCGAGCGCAGCCGCTTGGCCCGCGACCTGCACGATGCCGTGACCCAGACTCTCTTTTCGGCCAGCCTCATCGCCGAGGTGCTACCGCGTATCTGGGAGCGTCACCCGGACGAGGGACGGCGGCGTCTGGATGAACTGCGCGAACTGACGCGGGGAGCGCTGGCCGAGATGCGGACGCTGCTGCTGGAACTGCGCCCATCGGCTTTGGTTGACGCAGTATTGGACGACCTGCTGCGCCAACTGGCCGAGTCCATCACCGGCCGGGCGCGGGTGCCGGTCACTGTGGAGGTGGAAGGCGAGTGCGCCCTGCCGCCCGAGGTGAAAGTCGCGCTGTACCGCATCGCGCAGGAGGCACTGAACAACGTAGCCAAACACGCCGGGGCCAGCCAGGCGACGGTGAGCCTGCGCTGTACCCCCCCCTTACCCCCCCTGGGAGGGGGGGAGGTGGAATTGCGCATCAGCGACGACGGACGCGGCTTCAACCTGGAGAGCATCCCGCCGGAGAGCCTGGGGCTGGGCATCATGCGCGAGCGGGCCGAGGCGATTGGGGCAACGCTGGCAATTGGGAGCGAGGTTGGGCGAGGGACAGAGGTTACAGTTGTATGGAGGAAAGGGAGTAAGGAGTAGGGAGTAAGCAGGGTGAGCGAGAGGCCCTTACTCCCTACTTCTTAATCCCTACTTCCGCCCTTGCAGCATAATTCAAGGAGAAACCTATGAGCGAATCCAAACCAATCTGTGTCTTGCTAGTGGATGACCACGCCGTGGTGCGCAGCGGATTGGGCGCCTTCTTGCTGGCTTTCGACGATCTGGAACTGGTCGGCGAGGCCGGCGGCGGCGAGGAGGCCGTGCGCCTGTGCGACCAGGTCCAGCCTGACGTTGTGTTGATGGACCTGGTAATGCCGGGGATGGACGGGGCAGCCGCCACCCGCGCTATCCGCGAGCGCTGCCCGCAGATCCAGGTCATCGCCCTGACCAGTTTCAAGGAGAAAGAACTGGTGCAGGGAGCATTGGAGGCCGGGGCCATCGGCTACCTGCTCAAGAACGTCACCGCCGACGAACTGGCCGATGCCATCCGGGCGGCCCACGCCGGACGGCCTACCCTGGCCCCGGAGGCGGCCCAGGTGCTGATCCAGGCCACGAGGGAGCCACCATCGCCGGGCTACGACCTGACGCCCCGCGAGCGGGAAGTGCTGGCGCTGATGGTCGAAGGGCTGAGCAACCCCGAGATCGCCGAGCGATTGGTGCTCAGCCCCTCCACCGTCAAGTTCCACGTCAGCAACATCCTCTCCAAACTGGGCGTCACCAGCCGCACCGAGGCGGTGGCGCTGGCCGTGCAGAGCGGCCTGGTCGCTCCCCTGGAATGAACAGAGAGATGAGCCTTGGGTATCTACCGCACTGCCCGTGAATCTTACCAGTGGACAAGGTGCGATGCATCTTCACGGTGCGTTGTACCTTTGATTCTTGCCCTCAACCTTGCCCCGTGATATAATCTCCATACTTCCAGGAGCATTGAAGACAGAATGACCAGACAGCAGAAGCGACTGGCGAAGATCAAGGCCAGTCCCAGGCAGGTACGGTTCAACGACATGGCATCTGTCCTGCAAGATGCGGGATTCGAAATGCGCCAATCCAGGCGTGGCACCAGTCACTACGTATTCTACCACGATGCTCTGGACAGGGTGGTTGTGTTAGTAACCCATAGCAAGAATGACATCTTACCTTATTACCAGGTACGCAAGGCATTGGCTGCACTGGATATTCTGAGATACGGCCGGGAGGAGTGATCGAAGATGGAGCGTAAAGGCTTGAGTTACTATCTACAATTAGAGTATCCGACCATCATCCGCAAGATGCCTGATGGGGCGTATTGCGCCGAGATACCGCTGCTAAAAGGTTGCGCTGCCTATGGCAAAACCGCCGACGAGGCACTCTACGAACTGGAAGGAGTCAAAGAAACCGTTCTGGAGATACTCCTGGAAAAGGGAAATCCGATTCCTGAACCAACTGTGCACCTGGAAATCCCTATCAGCGTGTTTGAGCAACTGGAGAGAAAAGAAGAACTGGCAGCCTACGTTCAACACGCTTGAACCATCGGTTGCTGAAATGAGGAGCTGAACGTTCTCAGTCGAAGCGGAAGCGCCACGCACCGACGAGGGCAATGGGCATGAAGATGTTGTGTGAGGACGAATGATTTGATTGAGCACCTGGTCACTTGACCAGGTAAAAAACTAGCCACCTGACCAGGTACAAAACTCCCCGGTTGGCCGATGCGCCGGGGGGTTTTTTGTGTTACACTGGGGGCGGAGATGAGGAGTAAGTGAGTAAATGAGTAAGGAGTAGATGAGTAAATGAGCGTAAGGCGTATGCGTGTTTTGCTGGCTGATGATCAATCGAAGGTACGCTCGGCGCTGCGACTGGTGTTGGAGCAGCAACCAGGCGTCAGTATCCTGGGGGAAGCCGTTGATGCCATGGGCCTGCTGGACTGGGTGAAAGCGGCTTGCCCCGACCTGGTATTGCTCGACTGGGAGTTGCCCGGTCTCGAAACGGATAGCCTGCTACCCACCCTGCGCGAACTCTGTCCGTGTCTGGCGGTGATCGCGCTCAGTGGGCGGCCGGAAGCACGGCAGGCGGCGCTGGACGCCGGAGTTGACGCTTTCGTCAGCAAGGGAGACCCGCCGGAACGGTTGCTGGTGGCGGTGAACGATTGCTGTCATAGGCGACACAACAACGAATTTGGAAATCAGCGAATTTAGAAGGAGGAAGAGCGATGTTATTCAATTCATATCTGGCCCAACGGTTGGCAGAGGAACGCATCAAGGATAGATTGCGGGAGGCCGAGCAGTACCGGCTGATCCGAGCGGCCCAAGGTCCCCAGAAGGCGCGGGGATGGTGGACGCCGGTGGTGTTGATGTTCAGCAGTCTGGTGGGCCTCGTCGTTCGACCGCAGAGTTGATGACCCGCGGTCAGACGGTCTACCGCAAAAAAAGGAAAACCAAATGAGTACACAAAACCCTGTCGTCATCATCACCGGTGCCAACAACGGCATCGGGTTCCACATGGCGGCGGCGCTGTTGGAAGAGCGATACCGCGTGGCCGGGTTCGACCTCTCCGGCGAGGACCTGGCCGCGCTGCAGGAAACGTATCCCGACCACCTGCTCTTCTGCCGCTGCGACGTCACCGACGAGGCACAGGTAGAGGCGGCGGTGGAGGCCATCGTGGAAAAGTGGGATCGGATTGACGTCCTGCCGCAGATGAAGACCCAGGGCGGGGGGATTATCCACAACGTCAGTTCTGGCGTGGGCATTACCGGCTTCCCCGGCATCTACGGCTACGCCTCGACCAAGGGAGCCATTGAGGCCCTGACCCGCACGCTGGCGCTGGAACTGGCCCGCTACGGTGTCTCCGTCAACCTGATGCACCCGCCGCTGACGGACACCAAGTCAGCCTCTCCGCTGGGCATCCCGTCCCAGGCGATGGCCGACCCGGCCGATGTGGGGCGCAGATTGGCGAAAAAGATCCTCTCCACCAAACCTGTCATCACTCCCAACTTCCAGACAACCGCCTATCTGTTCCTCGCCCGCCGGTATCCGGGTGCGGTGGGCAAGTTATTCAGCAAAATGGCAGAAAGAGAAAAGAACACATATCGGAGGTAAGCACAATGGATTACAGTAGCCTATTGAGTCGAGCGTGGAACATCGTATGGGAACACAAGTTCCTGATCCTGCTCGGTGTGCTGGTCACGCTGAGCGGCATTGGCGGAGGAAGTGGCGTCTCAAGCGGCGCCGATTTCGAGTGGGGGTACGGCGACTTTCCCTTTACGCCACCGCCGGAAATGCTGGATTGGGAGATCACCGCCTTGCCAGCGCTGACCGTGGTGGCCGTCATTCTGTTCGTGGGTCTCGCTTTGGTGATCGGTATCGCGCTGTGGGTGGTCTCGACCATCGCGCGCGGCGGGCTGATCGCGGGCGCAAGCGCCGTTGACGCCGGTACACCTTCCAGCTTCGCACAAGCCTGGAGCGCTGGATGGCAGAAGGGGTGGAGGTTGCTTGGCATCGGCGTTCTGCCAGCACTTCCGGGCCTGATCTTGCTCGTCGCCGGACTTGGCCTGGCCGGTGTCTTTGCGGGCTTGTATAGCCTGCTGGGGGACAGTGCCGTGCTTCCGCCCAACGCCGGGCTTGTGGCGATCTTGGCGGTCCTGGCGTGCATCCTCGTTCCGATTGCACTGGTACTGAGCCTGCTGCGGACGTTCGCCAACCGCGCCTGCGTACTGGAAGACCTGGGCGTGTTCGAATCCTACCGGCGGGGAGTATCGGTGCTGCTGGAGAACGTCGGCCCGGCGCTGATTCTGTTCCTGCTCCAAGTCGCCATCAGCATTGGCCTGGGAATCGCGTTGTTCCTGCCGAACATCGTTATGGCGCTGTGCTGCGTGCTGTGGCCGGTGCTGCTTCTTGTTCAGGGGACAATGGCCGCGTACTTTTCGACGGTGTGGACGCTGGCCTGGCGGGAGTGGACGGGCGGTTAGTGCGGCTGGCGACGATGAAAGATTGGCTGTCAGCGACGCCGGGAGGAAACACTTGAGCCAGTGGGTGTGAGAGAAAGAAGATGTTCCTGAAAGGAGTGGAAAAATGAAAAGAACTAAAAGTCATCGAACAAGTGCCAGGATACTAGAGATCGCAATTTTGATTGCCCTACCAATCCTGTTTCACTACCTGATTCCGGTGATGATCGTGATTCCCAGGCCATACTCATATCTGGGAGCGGGGCTGATGCTTCTCGGTTTGGCTTTGATGACCTGGACCGCTATGCTGTTTCGGGAAGAACGGACGAGTTTCCAACTCTGTGGAGGGTCGTCCGCTTTGGTGACATCAGGGCCATTTCGGTTCAGCCGCAACCCGATGTATCTCGGTATGCTGATCTGGCTCGTTGGCCTGGCTGTCTTGCTTGGATCGTTGATCGCGTTCCTCTTCCCGATCCTTTTCTTCCTGCTGGCGAACTTGCTCGTCATTCCACCCGAAGAGAAGCGTATGGAGCATTTATTCGGGGAGCAGTTCATCGAGTATAAGCGGCGTGTCAGGCGCTGGTTCGGAGGTTACAAGGAGGAAAATGCCGTGATGAAGTACATCATCATCTTGATCGGCGCACTTGGCGCGGTTCTCGCCACCGGCTGGTTAGGACTCCAGGTGCAGCCGAAACCCTTTCCCGCCTACCCGGAGCAGACACCGGTGCTGAACACCGTCGAGTTGCCGGCAGATTTACCGGCGCCCGTTGCCCGCTACTACGAGACCATCGTGGGGGATCAGATTCCGGTCATCGAATCGGCGGTTATCAGCGGACGGGGCAAGTTGCGGGTCTTTGGCCTGCGCTTTCCCGCGCGCTTCAGGTTCACCCACGTCGCCGGCCAGGGCTACCGGCACTATATCGAAGCGACCATCTTTGGCTATCCGGTGATGAAGGTCAATGAATGGTACCTCGACGGCCATGCCCGCATGGAGTTACCCGTCGGCGTGATCAAGAACGAGCTGAAAATTGACATGGGTGCCAACCTGGCTCTATGGGGGGAATCGGTCTTCTGGCTGCCGTCAATACTTGTCACCGATCCCCGCGTGCGCTGGGAAGCGATTGACGACACGCCCGCCCGCCTCGTGATTCCCTTCGAGGATGGCGAGGACACCTTTACCGTCACCTTTGACCCGCAAACCGGGCTGATCCGCGCGATGGAGGCGATGCGCTACCGGGAAGCCATAGACGAGGCAAAGATTCCCTGGCGCAACGAGCCGCTGGGCTGGCAGACCTTCCACGGGATTGAGATTCCTTCGCCCGCAGCCCTGACCTGGCTGGACGAGGGCACGCCCTGGTCCGTGTGGACGATTGAGGATGTGGTCTACAACATGGATGTCTCTGAATACATCAGGGCGAGGGGGTATTGAGATAAGGTACCTGGTCGCCTGACCAGGGCAAAGACTACCCACCTGGCCAGGCTCGAACCCCCCCGGTTGGCCGATGCGCCGGGGGCAAAGTTGCAGTATACTTTGGATGAGTTATCGGATAGGAAAGTGCGCTAAGAAGGAGGTGAATCTGATGAGAAAGGCTACACTGTTGGCACTGGCGT
>Ga0209121_10000254_pt1 | contig 57465 bp, 49 predicted proteins | sample Cruoilmetagenom3_FD_187292 | JGI IMG/M metagenome (GOLD analysis project Ga0209121, IMG submission 187292) | Oil polluted marine microbial communities from Coal Oil Point, Santa Barbara, California, USA - Sample 3 (SPAdes) (version 2) | ecosystem: Environmental > Aquatic > Marine > Oil seeps ...
ATTTCCGTTATGTAAACGAAGTCAAGGGAGGTATTGATGGTGACAAGATAGAAATGATACTCGTCGATACCATGTATAAGGTCACGGAAGCGGTCGCCGCTGTAAAAAAGTTTGCCGTCAGAGACAATGTGGATATGATAGCTACCTGGGGTGCCGGCGAAGGCCTTGCTGCAAAGCCGATTATTCAGCGTTACAAGATACCGACGATAAACTACTCGACAAGCTGGGAAATTCTTCAGCCACCTGTAGCTTACATGTATCTGCCTTTTGGCAGCTATAAGCTGGATTGTTGCGCAGTAATGGAGTATATACGAACGATACATAAGGGAAAGGAAGCTCCTAAAGTCGGCTTGCTTACCTATAATAACGCATATGGCCGATCCATTCATAAGCCGAGCATCGAATATGCCAAGAAGCGAAACATAAATATTGTAGCTATTGAGGAATTTCCTCCAAGGACAGTGGATCTTACGACCGAGCTGCTCCGCTTACAGAAGAATGGGGCGGAATACATTTTCATGCAGATGCTTCCTGCTGCAATCATTACCGCCTTCAAATGCGCAGATCGTATTAATTATGACCCGGTATTTCTTGGGACATGGACATCTACCGATCCGGATTTCTTTAAGCTGGGAAAAGGCCTGATACGTAATCGTTTAAGAATACAATTCCCCGGTGGTCTTCCGGTTGATGGAACAGCCGGAATCAATTTAATGGAAAAACTGTGGAAGAGATACAAAACAGTGGAAAAATTTGATGCCTCTTACTGGGAGGGCGTCGTCGTCGGTATGATTATGGAGAGAGCATTTGAGCGTGCGAATGAAAAATATGGAAAGATCAACAGTGAGACCATAAATAAAGCTATGGAGTCATTTCGTGATGAGGATTTTGGAGGGCTTGTACCTGACGTTACTTACACAAAGACCGACCACGGAGCTTCGTTCAAGGCGAGAATAGTCCAGGTCCATGAAAACGGTACATATATACCGCTGACAAATTTTTATACACCTGGAAAGGAAAAAATTAAGCTTTTGAAGTAAGGTAAACAATGAGGGCATTTCGTGGTCAGCCGAGCATATTCAATCAGGCAGAGACGGGCAAAGAGCATGCTGAGTTGGAGGTAAAGGATCTTTCCCTGAACTTTGGAGGTCTTAAGGCGCTCAATCATATCGATCTCACTGTTCATACAGGCGAGCTGGTAGCTATCATCGGGCCGAACGGTGCCGGCAAAACAAGTTTGCTGAACTGCATTACAGGGTTTTACAGGGCACAAAAGGGGCAGATTCTGTTCAATGGCAGGGATATAACTAACCTGTCAACCCATGAGCTTACGGGGATTGGGATTGGAAGAACATTTCAGAACATCGAGCTTTTCCCCGGCATGACGGTTCTGTCCAATATGCTTCTGGCACGCCACATCCACTGCAATTATAGCCTGGGTCTTGCGAGTTTCTTTTCACCGTCGGTTCGCAGGGAGGAGATTCGTCACCACAAGATTCTTGAGGAGCTTATTGATTTTTTAGAGATACAGGCTATACGTAAAGAGTTGGTCGGATCTCTTCCTTATGGATTACGTAAGAGGGTTGAACTTGGTCGTGCACTGGCGCTGGAACCTAAGCTACTCGTACTTGATGAGCCATTTGCCGGGATGAATCTTGAAGAAAAAGAGGACATGGTCAGGTTTCTTGTTGAGTTAAATGAGGCGTGGGGTCAGACGATGATTCTGGTTGAGCATGACATGTCCATTGTCATGAGTATCTCTAAGCGTGTCATAGTGTTAAATTTTGGCGACAAACTGACAGAAGGTTCTCCTGAAATCGTTCAGGATCATCCCGAAGTTATCAAGGCATATCTTGGTGATACGGAAACGGTATAGGTAAAGGGTTAAAGGTTAAAGGTTAAAGGTAAACGGCGTAAGGAATTGGGAAGGCATACAAAAATAGAACAATTAGATGAAGAAATCCTTTCATCCCTGACCCAGTGTACACTGCCGCAGGTCCTGGCAAGACAGGCGGAGCGTTTCGGGCAGAGCAGGATTGCTATTCGCGAGAAGGCATATGGTATGTGGCAGACCTACAACTGGGAGGATTACTTCAGGTATGCGAAGTGCACCGGCCTCGGTTTTATAGGCCTCGGTTTCAAGAGAGGGGAAAATATCGCAATCATAACAGACAACCATCCCGAATGGTTGTTCAGTGAGATTGGCGGGCAGGCCGTTGGTGCCGTGACTCTCAATTTATTTACTTCGGCAGTTACAGAGGAATTGAGTACTGCGCTGAACCGTGTTCAAGCAGCGTATGTGGTCGCTCAGGATCAGGAGCAGGTAGATAAACTGCTGGATGCGCGTAAAAAGCTCGCCCATATCCGCCGGGTTATATACATAGATCCGACAGGGATGAGAACCTACGGGGATAATCCGTGGCTGATCAGTTTTCGGGATCTGTTGGAGCTTGGCAGAGAGATGGATGAGAAACAGCCCGAGCTCTTCGAACGGGAGTTGGGGAAAGGCAGGTCGGATGATGTTGCATTGATGATTATGACCTCCGGTACCACAGGTATATCAAAACTTGCTATGCTGACTCATCAGAATTTTGCCGAAATGGCAAGAAAGTGGCTTGAGGTCGCCCCAATCGGTATCGGCGCAAACTGGATGTCGATTAGCCCGCCGGCGTGGATCGTTGATCAGATGTGGGGGGTTGGCGTGACCCTGCTTGGTGGAATGGTCATGAACTTTCCGGAAACCCCGGGAACAGTTGTCGATGACTTTCGTCAGGTAGGACCAAGTGTGATTATTACCTCTTCACGATTCTGGGAGGATCTGGCTTCAAAGATCAGGGTGAAAATTACTGATTCAGGTTTCATCAACCGCAAGATTTTTGCCATTTCGGAAAAAATAGGAAAAGCGGTCGTTGATCGTGAATCTCAAAAAATGCCGATTCCTTTGTATTTACGATGTCTGAAGTGGCTAGCATCCATAATTATTTTCCGACCTCTCCTGGATCGGGTAGGTTGCTCACAACTTCTGAGCGCCTATACGGGAGGACATCCCATAAGCCCCGATGTGATACGGTTTTTTCGCGCCGTCGGGTTGAACCTTAAGCAGTGTTATGGGCTCACTGAATCAGGTGGGATATTTCAGGTTCAGCCTGATGATGAAGTAAAACTGGAAACTGTTGGCAAACCCCTGCCGCGTACTGAAGTAAAAATTTCGGAAGATCAGGAAGTCCTTGTGTCGAGTGAATCAATCTTTGCAGGATATTACAATGATTTCAGTGCTACTGAAGCAGCTTTTAACGATGGTTGGCTTCGTACCGGTGATGCGGGCTATATCGATGAAGATGGACACCTTATTATTATCGGACGAAGGGAAGAGGTAATACGAGATAAAGAGGGTAGGGCATTTTCTCCTGATTTCGTTGAGACACGTCTGAAATTCAGTCCTTATGTTCAAGAAGCGGTGATTTTTGGCGAGGCGCGCCCTTTCATAACTGCCTTTGTTAATATTGATATGGGAAATGTCGGCAACTGGGCGGAAGAGCGGATGATCCCATATACAACCTATACAGACCTTTCTCAGCAACCTGGAGTGGAGAAACTTATACTCGATGAGGTAAAAGAGGTTAATACTCAACTGCCGAACCCGATGAAAATTCGTAAGTTCATTCTTCTTTATAAACTTCTTGATGCAGATGATGAAGAACTGACAAGGACAGGGAAGGTTCGCAGGAGGTTCGTTTATGGGTTGTATATCAAGCTGATCGAGGCAATGTACGGGAGCGAAAATGAACTGGAGGTCAAAGGCAAGGTACGTTACCGGGATGGACATATCGGGATGATTGAGACGAAGGTTAGAATAATAACGGTTGAGTAGGAGGCAAAACGTGGATTTTTTTCTTCAACTTTTTGTAAACGGTATCAGCATCGGTTTCCTTTACGGTCTGTCCGCAATGGGATTTGTCATGATCTTTAAGTCTTCAAGTGTTCTCAACTTTGCTCATGGCGAATTGATGGCTATAGGTGCATTCTTTTTTTTGACTCTGGTAACATGGGCAAAACTACCGATTGTCATTGCTTTTCTGGTTACACTGCTTGGTAGTTTCGCCCTGGGGTTTGTTGTGGAGCGCCTTTTCTTGCGTCCCCTGATTGGTGAATCTCTCATTTTTGTAATTATGTTGACTGTCGGGCTTGCCGCCATGTTCAAGGGGTTGCTATTGCTTGGCTTTGGGGGGAATCTGCATATGTATCCGGACTTTCTCCCGGAAAATCTTGCTATACATGTAGGTATAATTTATGTCCCGCCGGTGTATGTTGCTTCATTCGTAATAGGTATGGTATTCCTTTTGCTTTTCGGTATCTTTTTTAAGTATTCTTCGCAGGGAATTTACATGAGGTCGGTCGCTGATAACCAGACAGCATCCCTCTCCCTTGGGGTTCATGTGAGGAGGGTCTTTGCCCTGTCGTGGGCGATTGCCGCACTTGTAGCCGGCATGAGCGGCATAGTTCTGGGAATTATCAACGGGATTAACGTCCATGAGATTAGCGCCATAGGTCTTAAGGTCTTCCCCGTAGTCATTCTTGGCGGACTTGACAGTATCGGCGGGGCTATTATCGGTGGTCTCATCATAGGACTCCTGGAAACCTTTACAGGTGGATATATTTCAACTTCGTTACGTGATGTTGTTCCTTATGGTGTCCTTGTCTTTATATTGCTGGTTAAGCCGTATGGCCTCTTTGGTTTGGTGGAAATAGAGCGGGTTTAAAAAATGCGAAAATTGCGATTTCACCCATGTGGAAACTATAAAGAACGATACGAAGAAGAACTTTCTATCTTCGAGACAGATTTTGGCCGGCTCTGGTTATGGATTGGCCTTCTATTTCTCTTTATAGCTGTTCCCCTGATATGTGGACCATATACTCTTTATGTTTGTAACATAATCGGGATTACGGCTATTGCCGCAATCGGCCTCAATATCCTGATCGGATTTACAGGCCAGATATCCCTCGGCCATGGTGCCTTCTTCGGAGTAGGGGCCTATGCCGGTGCAATCCTTGCTACCTCTGTGGGCTTTCCATTCTGGCTGGCAGTACCTGCTGCCGGGTTGATTACTGCGATGGTGGGTATGGTTTTTGGGATACCGTCAGGTCGTCTTAAGGGATTATACCTGACCATCGCTACACTTGCCGGACAGTTTATTATTGAATATATCCTCGTGCACTGGGAAAGTCTTACCAGGGGCACTATGGGGATTACACTTCCCACGGCCACGATATTTGGAATGGAACTAAGTGGTGACAGAAGTTTCTTTTATGTGATTTATATCTGTCTTGTAGGTATGACGTTGATAGCGGTAAACCTCGTGCGCACGAAATACGGAAGGGCATTCATCGCTATTCGTGATAATGATCGTGCCGCTGAGGGAATGGGAATTCCGATATTCCGTTACAAGCTCCTCTCCTTTGGGATCAGTTCCTTTTATGCCGGGGTAGCCGGTGCGATCTGGGCATTTTATATGATCAGCATTACGACCGAGCCATTTACACTGGGACTTTCAGTCGAGTACATTGCCATGGTTATAATAGGTGGGCTTGGAAGTGTTGCCGGTGCTATCTATGGTGCGATTTTTATTACAGGCTTGAATGAGGTTTTACGCTGGGCAACAGATATTTTCATGAATATGGGGATATCAACTGGTATAGGACTTAATGTGGCGGCACTGCGTGAATTTGTCTTTGGGCTGGCTATCGTACTATTTATTCTCTTTGAACCGAAAGGACTGGCAGAGGTTTGGCGGATCATCCGTTCCAACTTCAGACTCTGGCCTTTTTCATATTAATTTGAGTTTTGGATTTACAGTCTTAACCTAAAACTCGAAACTTTAAACTGGAACTTGACATGACCAACAATATTTTACTCCAACTGAACAATATCAGCGTGGTTTACTCCGATGTTATCCAGGTTCTGAAAGGAGTTTCTCTTGCCATTGAAAAAGGGGGCATTGTGTCTCTGCTTGGCAGTAATGGTGCAGGCAAGACAACTACCTTGAAGGCGATTTCCGGACTGCTCAAACCGGAGAATGGGAGTGTGACGGACGGTACAATAGTTTACGACGGTACGGCTGTTCAGAACTCATCTCCGGAAGCAATTACCCGTCAGGGAATTATTCAGGTGTTGGAAGGACGCCAACCTTTCAAATATCTCACCATCGAAGAGAATCTCAGGGTTGGTACCGCCACGCGCTGGAGTAAACCGTATAAAGAAGATTTGGAGTTGGTCTATAATTATTTTCCTGCACTTCTGGAACGGAGGAAAACGCTGGCCGGATACTGTAGCGGTGGCGAGCTCCAGATGCTCGTCATGGGGCGGGCACTTATGGCACATCCCAGGCTTCTGCTGTTGGATGAGCCTTCGTTGGGCCTGGCGCCATTAGTGGTAAAGGAGATATTCAGAATAATCAGAAGAATAAATGAGGAGCAGGGAACCACAATCTTCCTGGTTGAACAGAATGCGAATATGGCTCTGCTGATGGCAAATTACGGGTACGTAATGGAGAATGGTAAGATTGTGATGGAGGGTCAGGCCAGTGATCTGAGGAAAAATCCGGATGTAAAAGAATTTTATATCGGAGTAGGAACAACCGGTACAGCTAGATCATATAAAGACGTAAAGTCATACAGAAGGCGCAAAAGATGGTTGTGAGTGATGAGGAAGGAGGCACGAATGTCTGATTATTTTGATACTAAAGAGGACATGACACCTGCAGTAAGAGAGGATTATTATAACCGGCGTCTATCTGAAATGGCCAGTCTCGGGTATCAGAAATCAAAAAGAGTCAAAGGTATGTTTGATGAGCGAAATATAAGCCCATCAGAGATAAAAACTGTAAAGGATCTTGAGAAACTGCCTGTAATTTCCAGGGAGAAACTGATCGAATTCGAAGCTGTAGAGCCTCCCTTCGGGGGATTGAATGACACGGATATCGAAATAGATAGAATTTTTACCTCACCGGGGCCTGTCTATGAGCCGCATCTTGCTGAGAGTGATCCTTTATGGGCCAGGGCCTATTATGCGGCGGGTTTTAGAAGGGGGGATGTCGTTCTCAATGCATTTTCTTACCACATGGTGGCTGCCGGCCTGACATTCCATGGTGGGTTGAGGCATGTTGGCGCTACAGTCGTTCCTTCAGGGGCTTCAGGTACCCAGATCCAGGTACAGTTGATTCGCGATCTGGGTGTGACGGGCTACACCGGCACCCCGAGTTTTATGATGGCCATCATCGAAAAGGCCGGGGAGATGGGTTATAATTTTAAAAATGATTTTAAACTGCGGCGTGCATGCTTTGCGGCAGAGCCGCTCGAACCGTCTCTCAGGGAAAAATTCGAAAAAGAATATGGGATTGACACCTATCAGATGTACGGGGCCACGGAGGTGGGCGATGTAGCCTACGAATGCCGTGAAAAGAACGGCTGGCATATCTGTGAGGAGGTGATCGTTGAAATCGTTGATCCGGCAACAGGAAGACAAGTCGAACCGGGAGAATTGGGTGAAGTTGTGGTCACCAGACTAAACGATATCTTTTTCCTGTTCCGGTTTGGAACGGGGGATATATCCAGTATTACAGGAGAGCTATGTCCATGCGGAAGGACATCCTGTCGAATGAGCGGTATTGCCGGGAGGGTTGGTGATGCTGTGAAGGTCAGAGGGCTTTTTATCGCTCCGAGTCAGCTAAAAAAGATTGGTGAAAGATTTGATGACGTAAAATTTCAGGTTGTGATCAGCAGATCATATCATAAGGATTTTTTAACGATTAAGCTGGAAGCGAAGGAAGAAGTTGCTAGCCAAAATAAGTTACAGAAGGGGTTCGAAGACTTTTTTAAAGAGATATGTACTGTTAAAATCGATAAAATTGAATTTGTCCAGGAGGGTGCCTTAGCCGAAGAAGACAAGCTTATTGTTGATCAGCGGAGCTGGGAGTGAAAGAGTATACCGTTCCATCTTTTATAATCACACTCCATTTTTTTATTTCTTTATATTTTCTATTAATTCCTTTATTGCCTGCAGGTATTCTCGCATTCCACGTAAAAAGATATCATTGTGATTGGCTCCTGGAATCTCAAGCAGCCTTTTATCCCGGGCGGGGGAGGCTTCATACAAGGCCTGACCGTCTACAAAGGGAAGAATGTGGTCCTTTTCTGCATGAATAATAAGGGTAGGTTTATCATAGGTACGGATTTTGTCGATGTTGCGAAAACCATCTTCCTCTTTGATTCCCAGAGCTTTCATGTTGATGCCCAGAAGATTGAGCAGTGTTTGGGAATAGGCAAAACCACTTTCAATGATGACTCCGTCTATCTGGTCTCCGTAGCTTGCAAGTAGTTCTAACGCGGATGCACTTCCCAGTGATCTGCCCATCATGATAAAGGGACCTGTGTAACTATTTTCTGTAAGCCAGTTGTGCACATACTCAAAGATTACGTGTGCGTCCCGCATCATGGCAGTGATCGTGGGGCTGCCCGTGGAACGCCCATACCCCCTGTAATCGACAGGCAGGAAGTTGATTCCTATCGATGTGTACAATATTCCTAAATCATTATAATCTGCTACAACCTCGCCATTGCCATGAAAGAAGAGAATGCTGGTATTCGATTTCCCAGCCAGATGAAAGCGTGCCCCTATGGCTATCTCCTCTTCCACAGGGATCAGAACATCCTCAGTAGCGGCTCCGGATCCTGGTGTACCCCATTCGGGGCGAGGATGAAACAGATACATTAAGAACTCAGGCCGGTCAAGCGCCGAATAGTCGATTTTGGAGATATCTATCATCAGGTTTGCCTCCTTGTTGTATTAAGCAGTTTGGCTTATATCATAATGGAGATATCCTGTCTATGTTGATAGATTTGACAGGATATGGAAGTTGATTTATAAAGAGAAGAGTTTGGGGATGGCTATACATAGTTTTCAAAGAGGTTGAAGATGACGGAGTGGATTTTAGCAATCCTAATCTTGATGTGCGGGCTTTTTGCCATCAAGTTGTTATATGTTCTGGCTACTGTATCGGCACATCCGATCACACAGGGTGCGATGTTTGTCCCCACCGCTAACATCAGGATCAGTACCTTTCTCGATGCTGTTCCCATGAGTGTCAATGACCTCCTTGTGGATATAGGTTGTGGAGATGGCAGGGTCCTTCGGGCAGCGAGAAAACGTTATGGTATCAGGGCTCTGGGATTTGAGGTGAACTTCCTTGCCTATTTAATTGCAAGAATTCGTTGTTTGGGAATTAAAGGAATCCGGGTCAGGTGGGGAAACTTTTGGAAAGTAGATCTTGGTGATGCAAATGTAATTTTCTGTTACCTGTTTCCCGATGTAATGAAGCGCTTGGCAAGAAAGCTGGAAAAAGAGCTTCGTCCCGGGACACGGGTTGTCTCCTGCAATTTTCCTATTCCCGGCTGGAAACCTCTGAAGGTGCTTACCCCCGATTCACCCCTTCATAATGATCCGATTTATGTCTATTGCTTTCCTGACTCGTGCCGTTGACCCCACCTGCCTTTATTTTCCCATTGACAGGGAAATTTTAAACGTTCATAATTCACGAAACGTGGTAATTAAACGTAATGAAAGGGGGAAAGCGATGAAGGAACAATCTATATTCTGGCGGATCCTGGTCATATGTTTTGTCGGTTTGTTTTTAGTGGGGAGTGTTTTCTATAATGGAACGATTGGGACTTTTTCTGGTGGAATTGCCTTTTGTCAGGAAGAGCCGGAGGAGGAAGAACCTGTTCAGACACGCCCGCGTCCTGACACCAGACCAAACCCGATGCTCAAAGGTAAAAGTTCGCAGAAGGTCCAGGCCGATGGATCCGGGGGCGGGAATGTTGCTACTGGCGCTGGAATGAAACCGGCAGCTCCGATGCAGCAAATGAGGCCTGCGTCGCCTCACCAGCAGATGAGACCTGCAGCTCCGATGCAGCAGATGCGACCGGCGGCGCCCATGCATAGATAACCGACGCGGTCTGAATTTCCTATTGATTCATACATCACTACCCTCTCTCGATGGGGAGGGTAGTGTGTGATTTTAGGTATTTTTTATGAACAGGCTGGCATGTGTCTTCCTTGCTGTTTTTGTATTCCTTTCATGCGCTGTGCAAGAATATCCTGTTCTTGGCAGGGATGCTATTGAAAATGTGGCATTTTTTGAAAACCACAGTGAGGCCCTCGTCCAGTGGGCAAAGAAGGGTATCAGAAATGCAGTACTGGTAAATATTGATACTCATGACGATATACGCTGGATGCCAGCCGAGAAAATTGAGAAACTGAAGTGTCTCTGCGAAAAAAAAGACTGGGCCGCCATCAAAGAGGTGGATTCAGTAGGAGATGAAAGTCTCTTCAATATTGGGAATTTCATTTATGCTGCAACAAAATTAAGAATCATAAAAGAAGTCTACTGGATTATCCCATTTGCTTATTTCTCAAAAGCCGATACAAAAAATCCCCTTAAAAAATTTCTCAGAACATACAACTTCTCCGAAAAAGACATTAAGACATTCAGGATTAAGGACGGGTGTTTTTGTGGCAGCTTCCATGAAATACCACTAAATATCTGCGGAATTGAAGCACTTCCAGATATTAAGAAACCTTTGATTCTGAGTATTGATGTCGATTTCTTTTCTCCCATGGCCCGTGAGTACGGGTTAAACAAGATGTCGGGGATAAAGGTTTTATTTGATGCCCTCTATAAAAAGAAATACAAGATTCAGGATGCCCTGATTGCCTATTCAGTGAACGGCGGATATTTGAGCGCAATCAATAGATGGATTGGTGATCAGTCCGCAGAAGTACTTAGAAAACCGGATATGATTTACGGCACACCTCCTGAATTGTGGACTGTGAGGCAGAATGCGGACATCTATTACGAGGGAAACAAGGCTGATCTTCTTTTTGAGTTAACAGAACGTTACCTGGAAAAGTATCAAAATGAACCTTCGCTCATGATGTACACCGCCTTCGCATATTATGGAACAGGTAATTTTGAGAGGGCATTTGACTGTGCAAAGAAGGCATGTCTCATAAATCCGGGATATTGTTTCGGTCTGGCAGATATAGGACAGTGTCTTATAGATGCTGACAGGCTTCCGGATGCCGTGAAATTCTTTGAAAGTGCATACAGCTTTTGTCCCGGTATGAATTACAGGCAAAAGGGTTTTGCAAATGCCTTGAGGAAAGCGGGTCGGTACAGGGAAGCGCTTAAATATTATGAAACATACCGTTCAAAAAACAGTTCTTTCCCCGTTGATTTTTTGATGGGTGAAACATTTCTTCTCATGGGTGATGAAGAGTCTGCACTAAAACATTTCAACCGGGGAAGAAAGTATCTGGAAATTGATCATTACGCCTTTGTAAAATACCGGATAGATGCCGATGCAATTCTCAGCGCGATCGAGTTTTATGAGAAAAGAGGATTTAGTGAGTATGCCGGAGAGCTGAAAAAGAGTCCAAAGTTGAAGGCCATATTTGAGGACTAATCGCATAAGCTCACATCTTCATATATTATAAGTTCGCGGCCAGATTGATTCAGGAGGAAACAAGTTTTATTCTGCTAACTTACTAAAAGACTTATCTTCATATGATATTAAAGTGTTTTGTTGTGGTAACAGGCTATGGAGGTTTATGAGCTTTTGGTAATGCTGAGTCGGATGAAGGTCTGACCCCATTGTCAATGACATATCAAATCAGGCGCTCATGTGATCCGGAAGAAGCGGTCCGGAAATAAAAACAGTGATCGGTACTTTTATGGCATGAGATAAAATCCAAGGTCTTTATGCCGTTCATCGACGGGAGTAGTAAATTCAGCACCAATATAATTGTTGCTTATTTGTTTAACAATAATTTGCTTGGTAATTGTTGTCCTTTTTTTATTATCAAGCATTATTTTAATTTCAAGAATCTCTCCCAGTTCGATGTGGATTGGGTACTTGAGCATGAATCCAATTCCCGTTCGTGAAATGTTTTCCACCGATATTTTGGAAACTTTCATATAATCAATGGTGATACCAAGACCGGAACGATTAGTAGTAAAACAAACTCCGGAAATATTGGTTTCTTTACGATACGTTTTTCTAAAATTTATAAAAATTTTAAAATTGTGGCCGCATTTATTACAGGTAATATTAACGGTAAATGGTTCTTTGATTAACTCATAAAAGTCAGCATCAATTGTCCTGAAATTACCGCATTGTTCGCAGCGAATTGTGATTTTATTTTGGGTGTTAACATGAACTGTCACGTAACTGTCGAGATCCATAATACCATCCTCTTTTGTATTTTGCATAGATTTCTTATCCCCACTCTTTAATGAAGGGGAGATTTTGGGTGTTTCGTATTTCAGACGAACTGCCTCATATGCTTTTTGATATGCGTTCAGCGAAACAGGAAGATAATATCTACGTACATCGTTTGACTATAAAGCATTATTCATGCCACTGGGAGAGTGAGAAAAACTTTTATTAGAAATGAGGCAGATATTTCATTTAATATTTATAGGTTGCACGATTTTAATATTGTGAACAATATGTACTTACGACAAAATATTGAGATATAATCTTACATTTTTTGTAGCTAATAGCAACCTTGTAACATTTTTTAAGCTTTTAAGGTCAGTCAATTCCATTTTGTTGTGCAAATTTGCACAAAGACAACATGCTGGGATGAAATGATACAGAAAAGATTATCGGGAAAGTGGCTTGTGAATTTGGTGTGATTCAAGAGGAGTTATACTGTAGGCGTGCATCACCATGATGGGTCACCAATCCGATTCTCATAAGAAGTTATTCCGCTACCAAGCCAATCTCGAAGATCGCATACCTTGCGACCATATTCCTAGGAAAACCAGAGAGCGTATCGACTTCGACTTCATCTATGACGAGGTAAAAGATCGTTATGGTACACGGTGCAATGTGTCCGTGCCTCCACCGATCCTGATGCTTCCATCGTTCGTCACGGGAGAGGAGCTCCGAAGCTGACATACAAAGTACACCGCGCCGTTGATGCGAGAGCCGAAAACTGCGCTGGGAGTTATCCCTCTCGTCTTATCCGGGATTCATAGTGCCTCTTCTAAGCTGTTTAATTGTGTGCAAACACGTATAGCAACTTTTGCTTTGTCAGCATCACACAGTGTCGGTTATTGTTAAAATTTGCTTACCCCAAAAGCTTAATCGGGCAACAGCCCGTCAAGGTTTGACCACATGTTCCCATTTCCTTCCTGACCCCATGCTCCCCCATTTTAGGACTAATCACATAGACTCACATCTTGATAAGTTATTAACTCATTGACAACAATCTTCATATATTATAAGTTCGCGACCAGATTGATCCAAGGGGAAACAGGTTTTATTCTGCTAACTTACTAAAAAACTTATCTTTATATGAAAGTGTAGGGACCGATGCCCTCATCGGCTCGTTCGGGGAACGGGCACTACACTTTTGTGTTTTGTTGTGGTCGCAGGCCATGGGGTTTTATTAGCTTTTGGTAATACTGAGTTGAATGGAGGGAGAACATATAGTGAAGGATCAGGACAACGATAAAGGCCAGGATATTTCAGAAAACAGCGGATTGGAAATAAGATGTAGTAGATGTGGGCAGGAACTTCCATTATTACATCCTCACATAATGCTGGAAAGATACGACGATTCAGGTAGTTTGATTTGTGAGGATTGTTATAATGAAGAAATTTTTGATTGATTGAATAAATAGGGACAGGGCCTATTTATTCCCGACTATTCGATGATACCCGGCCGGATCAGTGTCCGCCTCTGTATTTATCAAGAGTATGCGTGTCCCATGCTTTATGTGAAGTTCCTTTTTTAGGAAATCCGGTCTTTCGGCATGAAGGGCGATGATAGCCGCTAAACCTGCGGCACCGGATTCCCCGGAGATCACCCCCTCGCCGGCCAAAAGTATCATCGCTTCTTCGGCGTAATTGTCTTCTACTGCGATGAATGCATCGAACCGATCGCGTACCATCGGCCATGCGGTGAGAGACGGTGTGCCGCAGTTCAGTCCTGCCATTATGGTATCCTCTGTAGATATGATAGTGCGAGGCCGACCATCCCCGGCTTCGGCGGAACGTAGCAGACAGTCCGCAGTTGTAGGTTCCACGGAAATAAGATGGGAACAGCTCAAGGGATCGTGAAAAAATGAAGCTGCTGCCGAAGCGAAAGCGCCGACGCCGGCCTGTATGAAGACAACATCCGGTAGTCTTTCCCCCTGCTCCTTGAGTTGAAGAAATATTTCCTGAAAAAGTGTCAGGTATCCTCGCTGGATATAAAGGGGTATTTTCATGTAGCCTGAATAACCGGTATCAGCTATAATCAAACGATTTTCCTTTTCCGCTTCTTCAGCGGCACGTCTAACAGCTTCATCATAACTTCCGTTTACAATTATAACCTTTGCACCTTCCGACTCGATTGCCTCTATTCTTGCGGATACAGTCCCGCGTGGTACGAAAATTACCGCCCGTCTTCCAAGGAGTCTCGCAACCCATGCCACTGCCCTGCCGTGGTTGCCGTCTGTTGCACAGGAAAAGGTGATTCCCTCTGCCAGTTTGCGGCCCTTTTCTGCAAGAAATTCTTCCGGTTTCAGACTGCCACCGCTTCGCTCATGAAACAGACGGAAGACTGCATGGGAGGCGCCGAGTGCTTTGAATGCCTTCAGGCCGAAACGCTTGCCTTCGTCTTTTATAAGTAAACGCTCCACTCCAAGCTTGCCGGCGATCTTATTCAATGAAATGAGCGGTGTGGGTGCATAATCCGGCAGGGTTCTGTGGAAAGATAGAACTTCCTCCGCTTCGGAGGGAGAGGAATTTGGAACTTTCGAAGGGTTGGGATTCAAAAAAACTTTCAAGATCAATGTCTCCTGGTTGTAAAAACTTTGTAAATAGAACCCTTCAAACATAAAGGGTTTTGAGAGGCTGACCGCTGACTGCTTATTTTTAGATTATCTGTGTGGTTCGATGATCACTTTAATGGATTCCCCGGCCTCAATAACAAGCCGGAACCCGAGCCCCGTTTCTTCAAGGCTTAACCGATGTGTAACCATTTTTTCTACGGGCACACGGCCGGCACGGATAAGTTCTATTGCCTCCATCGCATCCAGTGGGCTGTTACCGTATGATGGCATCAACTTTATCTCATTACGCCAGAACTCATTAATTGGCACGGGAAGATCAACACCTGGTTCTGTCGTTGCAAAGCATAGAATAGTGCCTCCTCGATCCACGGATTGTAAGGCCTGAGTGAAAGCGGGCTGGGCACCTGTACAGACTATGACAAGATCAGCAAGTCTGTTATCATTGATCTGACGGAGTCGGGCAGGGACATCCTCGTGAGCATGGATCGCGGCATCTGCTCCGAATTGCCGCGCTGTCTGCAGGCGGTATTCGCTTATATCTGTCGTAATTATCCGTCCTGCACCCAGAGTGCGGGCGAGTAACAGATGAAGCAGTCCGGAGATACCGCTGCCGAGGATGAGTAGGGATTGTCCCGGTTGAAGATTTGCAACCCTCTGCCCTCGAATGACACAGGCCAGCGGCTCGATGAAAACACCATCTTCGAAAGAAACCTCATCGGGAAGCAGAAATACACCACGGTCTACATTTAGCCGGGGCACTCGTATGTATTCGGCAAAGCCACCGGGGTCGTAATTTGTCGTATGCAGGGTCTCGCAGGCGGTGTGATGACCTCTCAGACAATAGTGGCAGGTATTGCAGGGAATATGATGTGAAACGAAGACTCTGTCACCGATTTTATAGCGTTCAACTCCTTCCCCAACTTTGACGATTTCTCCCGCAATCTCATGACCCAGAACAAGCGGGGCCTTCTTAATGCGGTACCATTCCATTATATCGCTGCCGCAGATGCCACTGGCTATTACCTTAACCAGTATCTCGCCGGGACCAATCTCCGGTGTCAGTATCTCCTCCAATCGCACATCTCTATTATTATAATACATTGCAACGCGCATTGTGTCTTGTTCCATACAAACTCCCCTTTTTTAAAGGGGAGTTAGAGGGGATTTTAATCGTAATTTTTACTGTTCCTGCTTAATACTGTTGAACAGATCCCAGGCTTCTTTAGCGGTGTGATTTTCATGAATAACGGCCCGTAAAGCCTTGCTCATAGCTACAGGATAAGGGTTTTGCCAGACGTTTCTCCCGAGATTTACACCGACAGCGCCTTTTTGAATACCATCATAGACAAACTCAAACACTTCAAGTTCTGTTTCACATTTAGGCCCACCTGCCATTACCACCGGAACCGGACAGCCATTTGTAACCTGGTCGAAGTCTTCACACCAGTAAGTTTTTACCACCCTTGCACCCAATTCAGCGGCGATACGACAACATAAGGCAAGGTATCTCGCATCCAGCTTCTCCAGCTCTTTACCGACCGCTGTGACTGCCATTACCGGTATACCGTAATCTTCACATTGATTGACGAGTTTTGAAAGATTTGTCAGAGATTCATGCTCATATTCACTTCCCACAAAGATAGAAATACCAACAGCGGTCGCATTGAGGCGGATAATCTCCTCTATCGAGGTGGTAATGCCTTCATTTGCAAGGTCTTTACCCACCACGCTGGTGCCCCCGGATACCCTGAGAATGATAGGTTTACTTTTTCCGGGATCCAATGCTGAACGTAACACACCTCTGGTAACAAAGAGGGCATCGCAATAGGGAAGAAGTGGTTTTATGGTTTCCCCCGGTTTTTCCAGGGAACTGGTGGGACCTTGAAAATATCCGTGATCTATTGGCAAAAAGAAACAGTGCCCATCCGACTGAATGAGCTGTGACATACGGTTTTCCATTCCCCAATCCATTATTAATACCTCCTTGAATTTTGTGCGTTTTCCTTTTTATATCAAGGCGTCCAGAGATACATAAAACGAATTCCTGGTGGAGTTGTCAGGCCTTCTCCGTTGATGGCAATTAGATTGATGATATTCCGGGGAGCTTTTGGCAGCGTAGAATAGATGCTTCCTTTATAAGTTCCAGGTCTGTAGTAGGTAATTACAGACGCTTTTTCAATGTCCAGAAATTGTTTCGTCCGGTTTACCGCATCGCTCAGATAACCTATCCTGTCGATCAGTTTTGCCTCCAGCGCCTGATCTGCAGTGTATATCCGGCCATCTGCCAGTTTTTCAACATCCTTTCTTGTTAGAGATTTTCGTCCATCCGCAATGACGTTTATGAATCTTCTGTGGAAATCGTCGATAATCGTTTGTATTATCTTCCGCTCTTCCGGGGTACTTGGCCTGAATGGTGACCAGATATCCTTTTTGTCGCCGGATTTGATAGTTTCCTCTTCAATCCCTACGTGAGACAGAAGACCCTCCACATTAAACTTTAATGCAATGACGCCGATACTTCCGGTAATCGTTGTAGGATGGGCAATTATTTCGTCTGCAGCAGTAGCTACATAATATCCCCCTGATGCACCCACATCCATTAAACATGCTGTTATTCTCGCACCGGTTTTCTTCTTGAATAACTTCAACTCATGATGAATGATATCACTGGCGGTGACGGTGCCACCGGGAGAATTGATTCGGAGAATGAGACCACAGATCGCATCATCTGACTCTGCCTTTTTAAATGCTTCTTTCACCTCAGAAACGATAGATGTCCCTTCACGAAGCCCCACTACGGTATCGCGTTTTTTCTCGGAAATGAGGCCTGAAATATCGATGAGCAGGATCTTATTATCTCCTTCTCCCTCCACGACACGCTCCTGAAGTGCCTGGGTTGAAGGAAAAAGTGGAACATTGACGATGGCACAACCGCTCAAGATGATTGCGACAAAGAAAAAAAGCGTTAATATCCAGAGGTGCCTATATTTACACAATGGCATAACCGCCCTCTTGTTATTCTTAATTGAAATTTAGAAGAAAATTGGTAAATAGTCAAGAATAATTGGCAGGTGACAGAGTATCGTTGTTTTCTTGACGTAAAAAGTGCGCTATGTTAATTGTGGTTAACAAATTGGAGAGAGGTTTGCCATGGCGGTTTCTAAAAAAATTGAAGGCTTCATATCTCAGTCTTCCTGGATAAGGAGGATGTTTGAGGATGGTATAAAACTTAAGAAACAGTATGGTGCGGAGAATGTCTTTGACTTCAGTCTGGGAAATCCCAATGCTCCCCCACCTGTTAGGTTTAAAGAAATACTGCTGGAGGTTGCTGGGAAAGATATTCCCGGGATACATGGTTATATGCCGAATGCCGGTTATCATGAAACAAGGGAAGCGGTTGCTTCATATCTCAGTAAAGAGCACTCTGTTCCCCTTTCCGCAGAACACATTATTATGACCTGCGGGGCAGGGGGGGGCCTAAACGTAATTCTGAAGGTTCTTCTTGATCCGGGAGATGAAGTGCTTATCCCGATTCCATTCTTTGCTGAGTATAGGTTTTATGTGGATAATCATGGCGGTGTCGCCAAATTTGTAGAAACCGGAGAGGATTTTTCACTCGATCTCACGGCGATAGGGGATGCCATAACACAAAAAACAAAAGTCGTTTTGATAAATTCACCCAACAATCCTACAGGAAAAGTTTATGACGAAGAATCGATAAAGGGCCTGGCGGATTTACTTGGTGAGAAGGGCAGGGAATACGGAACAGAAATTTACCTTGTTTCCGATGAACCATACAGCACAATTGTCTATGACGGTGTGAAGGTGCCGAGTGTACTAAAAGCGTATAAAAACAGTATCATAGCAACTTCATATTCGAAGACTGTATCCATCCCAGGTGAGAGAATAGGCTTTATAGCGGCAAACCCGGAACTTTCCGGCCTTGAAAAGATTATGGGTGGTATGGTTCTATGCAACAGGATACTTGGTTTTGTCAATGCACCTGCCCTGATGCAGAGGGTAATTGCACAGATGCAGGGAATAACGGTTGATGTAGAGGAATACAGAAGAAAAAGGGAGCTGCTCTGTGATGGCCTTTCGTCTTTAGGATATAGATTTGTTAAGCCTGAGGGAGCATTTTATCTATTTCCGCGTACGCCTATAGAAGATGATATTGAATTTGTCGGGTTATTGCAGAAGAAGAACATCCTGACCGTTCCCGGCAGCGGATTCGGAAAACCCGGGTATTTCAGGATTTCTTACTGCGTTGATGTTGCTACCATTATAAATTCGATGAAGGGATTTGGGGAAGCTATGAAAGAGGTAATGTAGCAGTTCAAGAAAATGCCTGACCACCGATCCCTGATTCCTGTGAACTATTACGAAGTAAGTCAATACTTGATGTTGAAATCCTGGAACTCTCCCCGGCAGGGCTCGTTTATAACCTCGACGTTTATCACTGAGGCGAAACTCGGGCCTTTCCTACACCAGTCAACCATTAAGTTGACATCCTCTTCTTCTCCTTCAAATACCGCTTCAACTCTTCCATCCGGAATGTTTCTGACCCAACCTGTCAGATTAAGAGATGTGGCTTTATTTTGTGTTTCTTGACGAAAAAAAACCCCTTGAACCCTGCCTGAGACAAAGACATGAACTCTCTTCATAATCTTTTAACCCATATTTCACATTTCCCCAACAAGCTTTAAAAACTCTTCCTCATCAAGGATGGTTATTTCCAGATCTTTTGCCTTGTTAAATTTGGATCCCGCTGATTCTCCCACAACGACATAGTCGGTTCTTTTTGTAATGGATGAAGAGACATCACCGCCTGAGGATTCGATGATTTCCTTAGCTTTATCCCTGGTAAAACTCTTCAGGGTTCCCGTGAAAACAAAGGACTTTCCTGAAAGATCAGCCGATTCTTTTGAAATAGTTTCCTTGGGTTTAACACCGGCCTTCCTGAGTTTTTCTATTACTTTTTGGTTGGACGTTTCCTTGAAAAATTTTGTTATGCCTTCTGTAATTTCAGGCCCGATCCCGTCTATCGTCTGTAGTCTCTCTTCGGTCGTATTCACTAAACCATCAAGGGTTTTGAACTCTCTGGTCAGAATCTTAGCAATATGTTCCCCTACATGTCTTATTCCCAGAGCGAAAATGAGCTTTTCAAGAGGGGGATTTTTCGATTGTTCCAACGCATTCAGGAGATTTATTGCAGATTTGTCCGCCATTCTTTCAAGCTTTGTCAATTTTTCCTGGGTCAGGTAATAGAGATCTGCAGGATCTTCTATGGTTTTTGTATCGAGTAGTTGTGAGACAAGCTTCTCCCCCAGGCCCTCTATGTCCATGCCACCTCTGGAGGCAAAATGTTTTATATTCTCCCTGATCCGGGCAGGACAGGCAAATCCGATGCACCTGTGGGCGGCTTCACCTTCAAGCCGAACAACTCTGGAACCACATTCAGAGCAGGTATCGGGTATCTTGAATGGTGTTTCACTTCCATTTCTTTTCGATTTTATAACTTTCACAACCTCCGGTATCACATCTCCGGCACGCTGAATAATTACTGTGTCACCAATTTGGATATCTTTTTTGTCTATCTCATCCTGATTGTGGAGGGTGGCCCGGCTGACCATAGCCCCGCCTACACTGATCGGTTTCATCAGAGCCACGGGAGTGAGTACCCCTGTTCGCCCAACCTGTATTATAATGTTCTCGATCACTGTTGTTTCCTGAATAGCAGGGAATTTGCAGGCAACGGCCCAGCGAGGGCTTCTCGAGACAGTGCCAAGGCGATTCTGGACCTCAAGTGAATTTACCTTTATAACAATGCCGTCAATCTCGTAGGGAAGTTCGTGTCTGAAACGAGCCATATCATGATAATACTCAATACATTCACGGATGTCTTTTACCTGCCTGATATGAGGATTTACCTCAAAACCCCATTCTGAAAGGGTTTGCAAAGCCTCCTGGTGGTTTTGAAAGGATTTTCCTTTTAGTGTGCTTATTCCGTAGCAGAAAATATCAAGCGGCCTTTTTGCTGTTATCCTGGAGTCAAGCTGACGGAGAGAACCTGCTGCCGCATTTCTGGGATTGGCAAATGGGGGTTCTCCCTCATGCAACCTCCGTTTGTTGAGTTTTTTGAATGCGTCAATCTCTATATAAACCTCTCCCCTTATCTCAATCTCTTCAGGAATGGGGGCATCTCTATTCTCTGTTAATTTCAGGGGAATGGATCGAATTGTTTTGAGATTCTGAGTGACGTCTTCCCCCACGCTTCCGTCTCCTCTCGTCAATCCAGCCGTTAGTATGCCTTTTTCATAGATCAGGTTGACGGCGACACCGTCAAGTTTGGGTTCTATAACAAACGAGATATTTTCGCTGGTGCCTAAAAATCTCTTTATACGAGCATCGAACTCTCTGATATCAGTTTCGGAGAAGGCGTTGGAGAGGCTTAACATAGGGGTGAGATGAGCAACTGTCTTGAATTTTTCAAGAGGAGCTGCGCCAACACGCCGGGTAGGGGAATCTGAAACATCAACATAATCCGCAAATTCCTTTTCCAGAGCATTTAACTCTGACATCATCCTGTCATATTCAGCATCGGATATTTCAGGGTCATCGAGTCGATAATACCGTTCATTATGATAATTGATCTGTGCTCTCAGTTCTTTTATTCTCTTTATGGTGAATTCTTTTTCCATTATTTGACGAGTCTTAGATCAGGTTTCTTTTTTGGAGGTTTTCTGTTGTCCGGGTGACCTTTACGAGAACTGAGAATATGCTCATTAAAGAGCTGGTTTTTTGCCCTGATAGAATTGATAATGAAAAAAATGATCACCGATTTCTCCCATTCCTTGCCGGTATTAAATTGCTCCATCCTCAATCTATATTTTTTCCACAAACTGTTGAGTGATGCTTCATCCAGTGCAAGAATTTTTTCGGCAATCTTATTTAAAGTTGCTTCCACTTTTTTGACTCCTGTTTTATTTTTCAAGATTTACGCAAGCCTTTAGTGTAAAATTCTATATACCTGTACAGGAAAAGTCAAACCAAAAGGGTATGGTATCAATGACAGAACATTTAGTCTGACATCTTGTTTTTGCTCAATACTTATAGCTTATAGTTAAACATTTACAAATAATACTTGTCTTTTTATCTCATATAGATATAATTCTTTCCAGTTTTCCGGAGGTTTGCAAAGTGAAAATCGGGGTTATTTCGGATACACACCTTAAGGGTTATGATGAAAGACTCAAGATAATTTGTGAGTATTATTTCAGTGATGTTGATTTGATCCTGCATGCAGGAGATCTGGTTGATATCAGCGTCCTCGATGCATTTGAGGGGAAAGAAGTAAAAGCGGTCTATGGTAACATGGATCCTCCCGAGGTGAGAAAATTACTTCCCGGTAAGCTTCTTCTTGACCTGAATGGTTTTAAGGTAGGTCTGATTCATGGTTGGGGTGCGCCTTTCGATATAGAAAAAAAGTTAAGGAAAAGATTTGGTGATATAGATTGTCTGGTTTATGGTCATATCCACAAGGCTGTTAACACGGTCAGGGATAATATTCTTTTTTTTAATCCTGGTTCAGCCACTGACAGGAGGTTTTCAGAAAATAATACAATCGGAATACTTGAAGTAAATGACAAGATAACGGGAAAAATAATTGAGTTCAAGTATTAACGTATTCGTAACTGATAGTACGGAAAAGATGTTTCAGAATGAAAAATTTATTTGCTCCCTGGAGAATGGAATATATAAAGGGTAAAAAACCTAAGGGGTGCATTTTCTGCAAGGATTCAATTAGAGATGATGAATTTGTCCTGTATGAAGGGGGATGTTCTTTCATCATGATGAACAAATATCCTTATATTAATGGACATCTATTGATTGCCCCTTTTAGACATGTTAGTAATCTGGAGAACCTGACTTCGGATGAAAAACAGGAAATATTTGATCTTCTGGATATCTCTGTCAGAACTTTAAAAGAAGCGATAAGGCCTGAGGGTTTTAATATAGGGATAAATCAGGGGAAGGTTGCGGGTGCGGGGGTGGATGACCATATTCATGTGCATGTTGTTCCGAGATGGAGTGGAGACACCAACTTCATGACGGTTTTGGGGGAAGTAAGGGTTATCCCGGAGGATGTCGGAAAGACGCGGGATGTGCTATTACCATATTTTTGTAATTTAAAACAGTGCACGAACGAAAAATAGCAGTTTTCGTTCAGGCACGAAATAGGAGGTCAAGGATGAAGCTCATTTACACTATTATTATTACGTTGATTGTGCTGTTTGTGGTGACGTTTTCGCTGGAAAATACTGTTATGGTTCCGCTTAAATATTACGGTCTTATAAATATAGCGGTGACTGCCTATTTACTAATTTTTGTATCATTCTTTGCGGGAATAATTCTTGTAGGATTTTTCGGAATAGTAGAAAGGTTCAGGTTGGGAAGAGCAGTAAAAATTTTAAATAAAAAGATTAAAGGGATGGAAAAAGAGCTCGGTGAGAGCAAAAACCTACAGGTGGCAGGAGAGACCGAATCTTCGGATCAGCCATAGGGGATGAATACCTGAAAAGCAATGAATTTTCTTACAGATCCAACGCTTGGTAAATTAACAAAATGGCTGAGGATACTCGGATTCGATACCATTTACTACAGGGGGAGTATTGACAGAAACTTTTTGAGAAAGGCCGAAAGAGAGGGAAGGGTCGTTCTGACAAGAAAAAAGGACATGGCCAGCAGAAGTTTTTCAGGCCAGATGATTATTGTCTGTGAAGACCATGTCCAGAATCAGATAAAAGAAGTCATGCAAAAGCTTTCCCTGAAACCGGATCAGGGAAAGCTTTTTAGTATCTGTCTTAAATGCAATGAAAGATTGAAAAAGATTTCAAGGAAAGAGGTTGGGGGAATTGTCCCTGACTATGTTTCTGAAAACTACGAGGATTTCAGGATATGTCCGCAATGCAAAAATATCTTCTGGCCGGGGACACATCGGGATAATATGTTTGACAATGTAAGAAAGATGCTGTGTGGTGGATGATAACAACTTGAAACTTTATTAGACCCCGCATTCTGAGTCATCACCCTTGATTTTTTCTATCGCGTGTTTCAGGGCGGGCAAAATGACGGCCAGATTTTCCATTACCCCCTTCGGGCTCCCGGGAAGATTGATTATAAGGGAACTTCCTCTTATTCCGGTGACGGCTCTTGATATCATTGCATGAGGTGTTATGGCTGCACTTTCCCTCCGCATGGCCTCTGACATTCCCGGAATTTCCTTCTCTATTACTTCAAGGGTTGCATCGGGGGTCACATCGCGTGGACTTACGCCTGTTCCTCCTGTTGTCACAATAAGATCAAGCTTTTTTTCGTCGGTATATTCAACTAATTTGTCGATAATGGTATTTTTTTCATCGGGTATTATTTCGTAATCAATAACTTTTACAGAGATGCCTTCCAGCAATTTCCTTATTTCCTTACCGCTGATATCTTCCCGTTCCCCACGTGAGCCCCTGTCACTCATCGTTATAATTCCTGCAGTAATCAATGTATTCCTTATTTTTAATAGGTTCGTAAGAAGTCTTTTTTTGTCATCCTGAAACAAGTTCAGGATGACAAATGGTGCAATTTATGACTTTTTACAAAGCCATCATTCTTCCTTTTTGGATTCGGCCACTATCTTTTCGGCAATCATGGGAGGAACTTCCTCGTAATGGGAGACCTGATAGGTAAAAGTTCCCCTTCCACTGGTCATTGACCTCAAATCAGGCGCATATTTTAGAATTTCCACCAGGGGTACCTGTCCTTTAATTAACTGATTGGAACCCCTGGTATCCATGCCCAGTACCTTACCGCGCCTGCCGTTCAAATCCCCTATTACATCACCCATATATTCATCAGGGACCTCTATTTCTATATTTGTTATTGGTTCCAGAAGTGTCGGTTGGCAACCCATTACACCTTTTTTGAATCCCATTGATCCCGCTATTTTAAAAGCCATTTCAGAAGAATCCACGGTGTGAAAGGAACCGTCGTAGAGTGTGACCTTTACATCTACAACTGGATAGCCTGCAAGAACTCCTCCTTCCATGGCCTCCACAATACCTTTCTCAACTGCGGGTATATACTGTTTCGGGATAACGCCACCCACTATCTTATCTACGAATTCGAATCCTTCACCCCTGGAGAGAGGTTCGATATCCAGCCAGGTGTCTCCATACTGGCCTCTTCCTCCTGATTGTTTCTTATATTTTCCCTGAATCTGCGTTTTTCCTTTGATAGTTTCTTTATACGGGACTTTTGGGGTGGTCAGATTGACGTCGACACCGAATTTCCTCTTCAGTTTTTCTACCGTAACCTCTATATGAACCTGTCCCATACCAGAGAGTATAATCTCTTTGGTTTGATCGTCTCTACGAGTGGAAAGAGCGGGGTCTTCTTCAAGAAGTCTGTTGAGAGAGGTTGTTATCTTTTCCTCATCACCCTTTGTTTTCGGTTGAACCGCAAAGGACATTATAGGTGTAGAAGGTGATACTTTTTCGAATATTATCGGCGATTTTTTGTCGCATATAGTATCTCCTGTAAATGTTTCTTTGAGTTTGGCTGCAGCAGCTATATCTCCGGGTATCAGCGATTCGACAGGTTTTTGACTTTTTCCTTCCATGAAGAAAATGTTTCCGAATCTCTCACTCGCTTTTTGTGAAGGACTATAGAAGCTTGAATCTGAATTAACTGTTCCTGAATATACCCGGAATAGAGTGAGCTTGCCGGCGTATGGGTCGGCGATTGTTTTGAATATCATTGCTGAAAATGGAGCGTTTTCTTCCGGCAATCGTTCTTCTGTATCTTCCGTACCCGGTTTTTCCCCGATAACCGATCCTCGATCAACCGGAGATGGAAGGCAATCAACTATCATATCGATATGAGGACTGACCCCGATATTTTTTATGGCAGATCCGCATATTACAGGAATGAGATCATTTGACATTACACCTTTTCTCAAGCCCGATTTCAGGTCATCAAGGCGAAGGTCTCCCTCCTCTAAATATTTATCCATCAATTCATCGTCACACTCAGCTATATCTTCAACCATTACTTCTCTGTAATTGCCGGCATCTTCCAGCATATCTTCAGGAATGTCTTCCGTCTTAAATTTTCCCTCCAGATCAAAGATCAGGGCTTTCATGTTTATCAGATCTACTATGCCTTTAAATGAATCTTCAGCCCCTATAGGAATGTAAAGGAGAGTAGCTTTCTTGCCAAGAGTACTCTTTACGCTCTCAACAGCGCCGAAAAAATCGGCACGTTCCCTGTCCATTTTATTTACATATATTATCCTGGGAAGTTTGAACTCATCAGCGTATTCCCACACCTTTTCTGTCTGGAATTCAACTCCTCCAACAGCGTCTATTAAGATGATGGCGCCGTCAACGACACGAAGGCAGTTTTGAATATCGAATACGAAATTTAAATCACCAGGGGTATCTACTATGTTTACCTTGTGTTTTCCCCAGTTTATAAAATTTACAGCCGCACTTATCGATATATGTCTTTTTTGTTCTTCCGATTCAAAATCCATACAGGATGTGCCTTCATCAACTTTTCCCAGCCTGTCTGATTTACCGGCAACAAAAAGAAATGATTCGCAGAGTGATGTTTTTCCTGTTCCTCCATGTCCCACTATTGCGACATTTCTCAGGGATTTAGGTTCATATTTTGCCATAGAAGCTCCTTTCAGCTTTACCCTTATAGACAGGCGAGGACGCCTGTCTATCCCCGTGGTAGGTCGGGCGTCCCACCGGACAGACTCACCTTTATATTATATTTGTTTGCTGTATATTTTCAAGTCTGAAGTCTGCGTCTACCTTAAGAACTCTGGATTGTCAAGTATATAATATTGAAGATATGTTCACTATACCTTTCAATATCTATAAGATAATCACTCAATATTATTACTAAATAGTGCAGGTTAAATATGACGTATTCGTAAAAAGTCCCACTATGCCACTTCGCGACATTATAATGGGAAGCAACTTGTTTAAAAAGTTAGAGAACATAAATAACTTACAACACATTTATAAATTTAAGGACTTGGAAATCGGGTGTCTTCTTCACGAGTTTGGAGAAAAAACTTGAAGAGAAAAATGTTTGTTGTTAACATGCAAACCAGCGTTCAGTCGTCAGCTTTTAATAAAAACAAGGGAAGTCTTACAGGAAATGGATTTTTATGCGAGTTGTTGTTCAAAGGGTTGATTCAGCTAAAGTCAGCGTGGATGATCAGGAAATATCGTCCATAGGTAGAGGTGTACTGGTCCTGCTCGGGGTTGAAAGGGGAGACGGGAAAGAGGATGCGGACTACCTCATTGATAAGGTAGCCAATCTCAGGATATTTGAAGATCCCCAGGGGAAAATGGGCCTTTCTCTGTTGGAGATATCAGGCAGTATGCTCGTAGTATCTCAATTTACCTTACTGGCAAACTGTCACAAGGGGAGAAGACCATCCTTCGGAGGTGCTGCGGAGCCTGAACTTGCCATTAAACTATATGAATATTTCATACAAGAAGCATATAATAAGGTAGGTGTGGTGAAAGCGGGAAAATTTCAGGAGATGATGAAGATTGAACTGATAAACAACGGTCCCGTGACCATTCTTCTCGACAGTAGAAAGGTATTTTAGCGGTCAGTTATCAGCATTTTCTTTAAAACGAATAACGATTTACGAATTCAGGATTTATCGAAAGAAATTAAATTTCCTACGGAGGTATAATATGTTAGAAAACGAAGTAAAAGAAGGCCTTACCTTTGATGATCTTCTGCTCGTTCCGGCAGAATCCAGAATCCTTCCAAAAGATGTTAATTCTTCAACATTATTTACAAATAATATATACTTGAATATTCCCTTAATAAGTGCGGCAATGGATACTGTAACAGAGTCTGAAACCGCCATATGCATGGCACAGGAGGGTGGAGTAGGGATCATTCACAGAAACATGAGTATTGAAAGACAGTCTCTTGAAGTTGATAAGGTAAAAAAATCGGAAAGCGGTATGATCGTTGATCCAATAACTATAGAACCCGAGCAAAAAGTGAGGGATGCCCTCGATCTAATGAGCAAGTACAGGATATCAGGTGTTCCTGTTGTAAAAAATCATAAGCTTGTGGGAATTTTGACTAATCGTGATCTCAGGTTTGAAAGCAATCTTAACCAGCGAGTCTCCAGCGTTATGACCAAGGAGAATCTGGTTACGGTTTCGACAAATATTTCGCTTGAAGATTCGAAAAAACTACTCCACAAACACAGAATCGAGAAACTTCTTGTTGTTGATGATGAATATAATCTTATGGGTTTGATCACGATTAAAGATATCGAAAAAATAAAGAAATATCCCAACTCCTGTAAAGATTCTATGGGAAGATTGAGGGTAGGTGCTGCAGTTGGAATAATTGACAGAGAGGAGAGAACCGATGCCATGTTAGCAGCCGGTGCTGACGCTATAGTTATTGATACCTCGCATGGTCACTCAAAGGGTGTTCTCGATGCCATAAAAGATACTAAGAGCAATTTCCCTGAATGTGAACTTATAGCGGGAAATGTAGCATCAGTCGAAGGAGCGGAAGCCCTGATTAAAGCCGGGGTAGATGCAGTAAAGGTAGGAGTTGGTCCCGGCTCTATATGTACTACAAGGGTTATAGCGGGAGTTGGTATTCCCCAGATGACAGCTATCAGGGATTGTTGTAAAGCAGCTTCGAAATATGGCATTCCCATTATAGCTGACGGTGGTGTTAAATTTTCAGGTGATATAGTAAAAGCGCTTGGCGCCGGTGCCCACAGCGTCATGATAGGAGGCCTCTTTGCAGGAACGGAAGAGACTCCCGGCGAAACAGTTCTCTTCCAGGGAAGAACCTATAAGGTTTACAGAGGAATGGGTTCTCTTGAGGCGATGAAGGCGGGAAGCAGGGACAGATATATGCAGGATGATATCGAAAGCAATTTGAAACTTGTCCCGGAAGGGATAGAGGGTAGAGTTCCTTTCAGGGGGTCACTCTCCGCAAGCATCCATCAATTAATAGGGGGACTTAAAGCGGGGATGGGGTATGTCGGGTGCAGTACAATAAATGAGTTGAGAGAAAAAGCGCGGTTCATACGGATAACACAGGCGGGACTTCGAGAAAGTCATGTCCATGATGTGATAATAACCAAAGAAGCACCAAATTACTGGCTGGATTGATAACAGGACTAAATTTATGAAACATGTTGACTTTGTTCATCTTCACGTGCATACACAATACAGCCTCCTTGACGGGGCAATTCGTCTGGGTGATCTTTTTAAGAAATCCAAAGAATATAAGATGCCGGCCGTTGCCATTACTGATCATGGCAATATGTTCGGAGCGATTGATTTTTATCAGAATGCCTACCGATATGGGATCAAGCCTATTATAGGATGCGAGCTTTATGTTGCACCCAAAAGTCGCCTTGAAAAAGGTTCCAATAGAATAGAAGAGGCATCATATCATCTCGTTGTTCTCGCCAGAAATATTCAAGGATACAAAAATCTTATAAAATTGACTACTGCGGGATACCTGGAGGGATTCTATTATCGTCCCAGAGTGGATAAGGAAATTTTATCTAAGTACAGTGAAGGGCTAATAGGTATGAGCGCTTGTCTTAATGGTGAGATACCCAGGCTTTTGCTGAAGGGGGACAGGGATGGGGCAAAGAGCGTTGCCGAAGAATATCGAAGGATATTCGGCGATGAAAATTTTTATTTAGAGATAATGGAAAACAGACTTCCTGATCAGAAAATAGCCAATACTGAACTGATCCGGATTAGCAAGGAGCTTTCCATCCCGCTTGTTGCTACAAATGATTGCCATTATCTGAACAGAGAGGATGCTGAGGCTCACGATGTTCTTTTATGCATACAAACCGGTAAGACAATAAATGATGATGACAGGATGAGATTCAAAACGGATGAGTTCTATTTTAAGTCTTCCGAGGAGATGGAACAGAACTTTAATTATTGTCCTGAGGCTCTTGATAACACGGTGAAAATTGCAGAGAGGTGTAATTTAACACTTAACTTTGAAAATATCTTTCTTCCTCATTTTGAGATCAACAGAGAAGAAACTCTTGACGAACATCTGCGAAAGAAAGCTAAAAGTGGGCTGGAGAAACTTATGCCGGTCATTCTAAGGGGGCAAAATGGAAAACTGCGCGATAGGTATGAAAAACGACTGAATGGAGAACTTGAAATTATTAAATCTATGGGTTTTGCAGGGTATTTTCTGATCGTGTCTGATTTTGTCAACTATGCGAAGGGGGGAAATATTCCTGTAGGTCCTGGGAGGGGATCGGCCGCGGGGAGCCTTGTTGCTTATGCTCTGGGGATTACCACTATTGACCCGATACGCTACGGACTGTTCTTTGAAAGATTCCTTAATCCGAGCAGACTGAGTATGCCGGACATAGATATAGATTTTTGTGTGGAGGGACGGGATGAGATAATCGGGTACGTGGCTGAAAAGTATGGGAGTGACAGAGTCGCTCAAATTATTACATTTGGTAAGATGCAGGCAAAGGCGGTCATCAGAGATGTCGGGAGAGCACTGGATATGCCTTATGGTGAGGTGGACAGGATTGCCAAGATGGTTCCCAATGTTCTCAATATCAGTCTCGATGACGCCATCAAAATGGAACCACGTCTCAGAGATGAGGAGAAAAAGAACGAGAAGGTGAGTAAGTTGCTATCTCTTTCCCGATCGCTGGAAGGTCTGAACAGACACTCATCCACCCATGCAGCCGGTGTGGTTATTTCAGATAAGCCCCTTGTAGAACGTGTACCCCTTTGTAAGAGTCCTAAGAATGAAATAGTTACACAGTTTTCCATGAATGATCTCCAGGCAGTAGGCCTGACGAAATTTGATTTTCTTGGTTTAAAGACACTCACGGTTATCAGGGATACCCTGCATTTTATCAAACAGAATAAAGGTGAGGAAATTGACATCAACACCATTCCCCTTGATGATAGTCTAACCTATCAATTGCTTACGAAGGGGGAAACGGACGGTGTTTTTCAGTTGGAAAGTTCCGGGATGAAGGAAATCCTTGTCAGCATGAAACCTGATTGTATTGAGGATATTATAGCTCTGATAGCGCTTTACAGACCGGGTCCATTACAGAGCGGTATGGTTTCCGAATATATATCCAGAAAGCAGGGTAAGACAAAGATTGTTTATGAAGTCCCACAGTTAGAAGACATACTAGAAGAAACCTATGGTGTAATTCTCTACCAGGAACAGGTAATGCAGATAGCCAGTGCCCTTGGTAATTATACGATGGGTGAGGCGGACAATCTTCGTAAGGCCATGAGTAAAAAAAGAGCGGCTGTTATGGAGAAAGAGAGACCGAAGTTTTTAGCAGGCGCAAAAAAGAAGAAGATACCGGAAAAGAAGGCAGAGAAGATATTTGAGCAGATGGAAACCTTTGCCGGATACGGGTTTAATAAATCTCACAGCACTGCCTATGCCATGATATCTTATCAAACCGCCCACCTGAAGGCCCACTATCCTGTTGAGTTTATGGCGGCCCTCCTTACAAGTGAAAAGAATAACAGAGACAAGATTATAAAGCATATCAGCACATGCAAAGAAATGGGGATCGATGTCCTTCCCCCCAACATTAACGAGTCCTTGAGAGACTTTAGTGTAGGGGGTGAGAATCTGAGATTCGGTCTTGCCGCCGTAAAAAATGTGGGTGTTGGCGCCATAGACTCAATAATATCCTCCAGAAAAGAGGGGGGGGGATTCAATTCGTTTTATGATTTCTGCAGCAGGGTAGACCTCCAGAAGATAAACAAGAAGGTAATTGAGAGCCTCATTAAGTGTGGTGCATTTGATTCAATGGGACATAAAAGACGTCAGTTGATGGAAAACTATGAGAAAATAATGGATGCAGCAGTAAGACATCACAAGGAAAGTATTAGTGGTCAGTCCGGTCTCTTTGACCAATTTGACACAGGAGACATTTCTCAAGAGATTGAGATGGAAGAAGTTGCCGAATGGGATCACAACAAGTTACTTTCCTTTGAAAAGGAAATCCTTGGATTTTATATAACAGGTCATCCGCTTTTAAAGTTTAAAGACAGCTTAAACATGGTCGTGGATACCGACTCGGAGAGTATTACAGGAAAAAGGGATAGAGAAGCAGTTACCTTTGGGGGGATCGTCAGTGACTTCCGTGAGGTTACTACAAAGAAAAAAGAAACAATGGCGTACGTCACAATTGAGGACATGAAAGGATCTGTTAATGTTATAGTTTTTTCTGATTTGTACAGGAAGGCTTTTACCATCCTCCATGGTGAGGAACCGGTTCTCATAAAGGGAATCCTGGATGTAAACGAAGAGAGCGTCAAGGTTATAGCATCTGATATAATCATTCTTGCAGATGCATTGGAGAAACCTTTTAGTTCAGTACATTTTATGATTGATACCACAAAATCGGCAGGAAAAGATATTGAGTCGATAAAAGAATTGCTCCAGAAATACAAAGGTAAGTATGATGGATACATCCATTTGATTATAGCCGATAAGAGCGAAACGATTATATACCTCGGGAGTGACTTAAAGCTAAATATCTCAGATGATATGAAAAGAGAAGCTGACAATATCCTGGGTCCCGGAACGATACAATTCAGATAGAAAGGATAGGTTAAAGGTAAAAGGTAAAAGGTGAAGTGGAGTATCAGGAAAGGACTTACAGGAACAGGATTTCAAAGGAAAATCTGATTTCTTTTCAGATAAAGGTTGGTGAAACTGATCTCTGTATCAGTGCTGAAAAGGATCTGACGGATATAGCCCGAAAGTCGGTTTCTAAATACAGGAGATTTGTTGAGGAATATATCAAACATAGGTCTCAGTTTTTAGATTCACTTGTACCGATCGAACCTGATGAGATGGCGCCTGCTATCGTAAAAGACATGCTAAAAGCTTCCAGGATCTCCGGTGTAGGGCCGATGGCCTCTGTAGCCGGAGCCATTGCCCAATATGTTGGTCTGGATCTTTTAGAGTATTCTGACGATGTCATCGTGGAGAACGGCGGTGACATATTCTTAAAATCCGAGAGTGAGATAAATATAGGGATATTTGCCGGTGAGTCCCCCATGAGTCACAAGGTTGCCCTGAGAGTACGTCCTGAGGATATGCCCCTTGGGATTTGCACCTCTTCCGGTACAGTTGGTCATTCCTTGAGCCTGGGCAGGGCTGACGCTGTGTGCGTAACATCGAAATCGGCATCTCTTGCAGATGCTGCCGCGACATCTATCGGAAATCGTGTCAGGAAGGAGAGGGATATAAAAATAGCTCTTGAATCCGGTGCAGAGATTGAAGGCGTGCTCGGTATACTGATCATTGCTGGAGATAAGATGGGGGCGTATGGAGCGATAGAATTGGTGTAATATGAAAAAACCTGACATTGACAGATTGAAAATAGCTCTTCTTCATTATTCCTGTCCCCATGTTGTTGGTGGTGTTGAGGAAGTTATCGGACAGCAGGCTTCACTCTTTCACCGACATGGGCATGAAGTGAAGATTGTTGCCGGGAAGGGAGATGTTTTCAGCGAAGACTTTCCCATAACAATTAATCCCATCTTTTCCTCTACGGATACTCTTGTTAACAGGGCACAGCAGGAGCTTATAAATGGAAAACGCCTGCACTTCGATCATTTGATCGAAAACATATTTGTGGAGTTGCAGAGTGAACTTGAATCGTTCGATTTCCTCATCGTTCACAATGTGATGACCATGCCTTATAACCTGCCTCTGACCTGTGCCATTAAAAATCTGGCAGATTCCGGAAAGGTGAAGGTGATAAGCTGGAATCATGATTCCAGCTATTTTTATCCTGACTGTCCTGATGTTTACCACTCAGAGACATGGGATATTCTCAAAACAAAAATTTCCCCCATCCATTATGTCTGTATCTCTGAACTCCGGTCTGAACAGTTCAGTGAACTTTACAAAACAAAAGAGAAAATAACGGTTATTCCTGACGGTATTGATCCCTCAGGGTTCTTTCAGCTCACCCCTGATTTGCAGCAGATAGTTCACGAACAGAAACTTTATAAAGCTGATCTCATCATGGTTCAACCTTCGCGGCTGATTCCAAGGAAGAACATCGAGCTCAGTCTGAAAGTCGTTTATGCTCTAAAGAAGATGGGGGTCAATGTCCGCCATCTCATCACGGGTATTTATGATCCGCATGAACCGAAGAACGTAAAGTACTACCGCGAGCTGAAGAAGATGGTCAGAGACCTCAATATAACGCGTGAGGTGATTTTTATCGCCGACTACCCGACGAAAGATGGCAGAAAGATCATCCCGGATCATACATTCATCCGCGATTTGTACTTCATCGCTGATATTCTCTTTATGCCGAGTATATCGGAAGGATTTGGTCTTCCACTCCTCGAAGCCGGAATGGTCAAATTACCGATTGCCTGTTCTGACATTCCTTCATTTATGGAAATCGGTAGAGATCATGTATGCTCCTTCTCCATTACCGACGCTCCTGACCGGATTGCCGATAAAATATTGAGATATCTCGCAACGATTTCAACATACAATATGTACCGAAAAGTGATAGAAAATTATGCATGGGATTCTATCTATCAGAATCATGTCAGGCCTCTGTTCAGAAAAGTTATGAAAGCCCGGCAAGGTAAGATATGAAAGATTTCAATGTATTAATTCTTGGTTCAGGCCCGGCCGGTATGTTTGCAGCCATTCAGCTCGAGCGTATGGGTATTGACAGGATTGCAATTTTTGATCGAAACAAATATCCCGCCGGAGGATTGCTAAATGACGGCAAGCTGAATTTCGACTACCGAGTGGGGATTGACCTTGATGAGCTTCAGATTGGAAGAGTTGAGGCTCAGGATTTAATGCACGAGATAAAGCAGGTTTTTGTTAAATTTCCCCGCTGCCAGCAGGTTACTTTTATCGAAAACAATGAGAAAATAAATGCGTGGAAAAAAATTGCCGATGAGCACAGCGTACAGTTTGTCGCTCCTGAGCAGTGGCATTACGGAACGGATAACGGCAAGCAACTGGTCAATTATCTGCGGAGTCTGCTCCAGCGTACCACTTTTTTCCTCAGCACTGAGGTTGTCTCTATTGAAAAGGAGAAGGGAAAATATCGTTTTGTATGTCGTAAAAACCGAAAGACGGAAAAATATTCTGGAAAAGTTATTCTTGCTTCCCCGGGGCGCGGGGGCGCATACTGGTTCAGAGATTCATCTAAAAAAATTGGAGTTGATAATAATTTTGGACCCATTGATGTGGGTATTCGTTTAGAACTAAACAGAAAGTTTTATGATTCCATAACCGATGTTGTATACGATCCGAAGTTTATTTTTCGCACAAAACGCCATGATGACAGGGTGAGAACCTTTTGCACCAACCCGGGTGGCAGGGTGAGGGTTGAAAATTACGGAGATTTTAAGCTCGTTAACGGTGATGCTCTCTTTGATCGCAAAACAAAAAATACAAATTTTGCGTTGATAAACACAGTCTCTCTGACACAACCCTTTTCTGATACCACAGAATTCGGCCAGATGATTGCGAGACAATTTTTCCTGCTGGGTGGTGGCAGGCCTATTGTTCAGAGGGTAGGGGACTTCAGGGAGGGAAAGAGAAGTTCTAAATCGACATTTAACAGCAAGTCTCGTCACTTCGACCGCTGCAAGGCCACCTATAATGCGGTACCCGGTGATATCACACTCGGTTTACCTGCGCGTATTGTAGACAATCTATGGGAATCTCTGAAAACTCTTGACAAGATTGTACCCGGTATTCTTCACCCATCCACCCTGTTGTATGCACCTGAGATTAAATTTTTTGATACCCATTTTCCAACTGACCAACATCTTGAAACAAACATTAATGGTATCTTTGTGGCCGGCGACGGTACAGGGAAGAGTCGTGGGATAGTTGGAGCAGCCGTCTCAGGAATAATCGCCGCGAAAGGGATTTCAGAAAAGTATTTTTGATTTATATCCACTTATCAGACTTTTCTTTTGCCTCGTATTCGGCTTTGAGAGCTATATGTGTTGCTTCTGCGATATCTTCGACCCTTTTGGTCCATTCTTCAAATTTTATGTCTGCACCAAAGATGCCCACCATTTCATCATTATCATCCATGATGGGGGCCGATACTGTTATGCATAGGGCTCCTGTCATCTTTGATATATAGAAATCGGTAACATGAAACTTACCGGATTGTAACGGTTTGATAAACCATTCCCTATCTGATTGATCAGTTCCTATGCCATAGCTCTCATATTTTGCCCTGTCTGCAATATTGGTAACGTTTTTTGTTGTTTTTTTACCATTCATATCCACGACATAGGCAAACTGTATGGATGGATTATCGTCAATGAAGTGCTGTATAATAGGTTCCTGAAGTTCCGGGTTCATCGTCTTCATATCATGGTGCTCGATAATCTGTTCTACAACAGTTACTGCGGCCTGAGAAGCCTTGTGTTTTATCTTTTCTAGATCAGACATGAAGAGTTCAGGAAGAAATTTCCGAGCCTTCTTTTCTATCTCTTCATGAGATATGCTGGTAATCCTTCCTGATTCGTATTGATTCATAACCCATTTGTGTATCTTTGATATGCCAGGATGTCTTTTATCAATAGCGCCTTCTTCCTTGAGACCGAGGCGCGAACTTATCCAGTAGGCTATTCCTGCCTTCCCTGATTTATCCGTAATCATTGATAGAGGAGGCCTCTTTAATAAGCTGGTAGTGTCGAAGATGTTGTATATCTCTTCGCTCTTAATCAGGCCGTCGGCGTGAATACCTGCCCTGGTAACATTGAAATCCGCACCTACAAGGGGGTAATTTGCCGGGATCATCATGCCCATCTCTTTTTCAAAGTAATTGGCGATGTCTGTGATAACCGTTGTATCAATTCCATTATCGGTGCCCCTGAGATTGATATACTCAATGATAAGGGCCTCAACAGGCGTGTTTCCTGTTCTTTCCCCTAATCCGAGGAGTGTCCCGTTTGCAGCGCTGCACCCATAGAGCCAGGCGGTGGCAGCGTTGATATGGGCCTTATGAAAGTCGTTATGGCCATGCCATTCCAGAAGGTATCCCGGAACTCCGGCATCATCAATAAAAGCTCTTACCAGTTTATCCACGCTGCGCGGCAGGGATGCTCCCGGATAAGTAACCCCGTAACCAAGGGTATCGCAAAGCCTGATCTTGATATCAATACCGCTCTCTTCCCTCAGTTTCATCAATTCAATGGCAAAAGGAATACAGAACCCATAGATATCTGCCCTGGTTATATCTTCAAAATGACATCTCGGTAGAATGCCCTCATCAAGAATTGATTTTACAATACCGAGATAATCATCCATGGTTTCCTTTCTTGTTTTTCCAAGTTTAAGGAATATATGATAATCTGAAACTGAAGTTAAAATTCCCGTCTCTTTCAATCCAGCGTCTTTAACAAGGTTGACATCTTCTGGATTGGCCCTTATCCATCCGGTCACCTGCGGATATTTCAATCCCAACTCGAGGCACTTTTCTACTGCTTCTTTATCTTTATCGCTGTAAAGAAAGAATTCGGATTGTTTTATAATGCCGTTTTCACCACCGAGCCTGCTCAACATCTCGTATATGTCGACGATTTGCTGTACCGAGAAAGGAGGTCTGGCCTGCTGACCATCCCTGAAAGTTGTATCGGTTATAAAGATATCGTCTGCAGGGTTGATCGTAACAATCTTGTGATCAAAATCTATCCTGCATACCTCATCATAAGGAAAAACATTTTTCTGAAGATTTGGTTCATCCACTTCTCTCAGTTCATATTTCCAGAATTTTGTGTGTTCATGATCGAGGACTTTTTTTTCTTTATTCCACTTTGCCATTGTAAATTCTCCGTAATCTCATATAAAAAAAAGAGGGTACCGGAAATGACCTGTACCCTCCTTTATAGCTTAATTTAAAATCTGTTCACCTGGTTGGGACAAATGCTTCCGCGGGAGGTGTATAGGGACGTGGTGCCCCCGCCCTTTTCCTTGCTTTTTTTACCTCCTGTATGGTGTATCCCCCTCTGGGGACATAGAAAACCTGACCTGGATAGATTAAATCAGGATTCGTGATCTTGTCCTTATTGGCATCATAGATTACCGGCCACTGGAACGGATCATTATAGATATCCCGATATTCGGCAATCCACCAGAGACATTCGCCCTTTTTTACTTCATGACGATCAGCAAGAGCAGGTACTTCCTTTACAGCAAGAACGGATTGCCCCTCCTCAAGCTGAACGGCAGGTTCCTCTTTAACCGCTTCCTCTTTAACTACAGCGGTTTCCGCTGGTTTCTTGGCACATCCCGAAAAAACGAAGCCAACAAGTACAACTGAAGCTAATAAAATGCTTAACAATCTACCACGTATCATACCTTTTTACCTCCTCTCCGCTTGAATTCAAAACTGTTCTTTGTTTTTTTTTCCACCCTTTCCTTCGGATGAGAATACAGATGTCAAATCCTTTTGTCAATAAAAAAGAGGAATTTAAAAGGAGGAACAGACATCTGTTCGCCACTGTCCACCCAATCCTTTATTTTCGATGAAAGCTGAACGCTATACTATTTTTAATGAAAGTCCCATCAATTGTTCTATACTGACTCTCCCGGGGGCATCTGTTAAGAGGCAGGTTGCTTTCTGGGTTTTGGGAAATGCTATGACATCCCGGATAGATTCAGCACCGGTCATGAGCATGATAAGCCTATCAAAACCGAAGGCTATGCCCCCGTGAGGGGGGGTACCGTATTCAAGGGCATCCAGAAGAAATCCGAATTTCATCCTTGTTTCATCTTCTTTCAGTCCAAGGGCATTGAAGATTTCCGACTGGATTTCCTTCTGGTGTATACGTATACTTCCTCCTCCTATCTCGGTTCCGTTCAGAACAAGATCATAAGCCCTGGCCTTGACCCTGCCCGGATCAGTTTTCAGGAGGGGTATATCTTTTGTTATTGGTGAGGTGAAGGGATGGTGTTTAGCTATGAATCTTTTTTCATGATCGCTGTATTCGAACATGGGAAACCGGGTAATCCATGTGAAAGCAAATTCATCCTGGTCAATCAGCTCCAGTTTTTCAGCAAGATAGAGCCTCAGATTACTGAGAGAATCATGGACAATCTTGGGTGTATCGGCAACAAAAAGGATTACATCATCCGGGGATGCCTCCATTTTTTTATTTATCTGTTCAACTTCCGCTGGTTTGAGAAACTTAAATATTGGAGATGTCCATCCCTCAGCTTTGACTCTCGCCCAGGCTAAACCCTTCGCACCATAGGTGCTGACATAATCCGTCAGACCGTCAAGGTCTTTTCTGGAGAGCCGTTTTCCATCTTCCACTTTTATTGCTTTGATAATTCCACCTTGACTGGCTACCTCCCTGAAGATCTGGAACCCTGAGTCCTTCACTATTTCGGTCAAATCTTTTAATTCTATGGAAAACCTTGTATCAGGATTATCTGTCCCGTATCGTTCCATGGCTTCTTCGTAGGTTATTGCTGGAAAGGGAACCCTGAGTTCCCTATCGATACATGTTTTAAATATATGAGCCATAAGTTCTTCCATCGTTCTTGTAATATCTTCCTCTGATATGAAGGACATTTCCATATCAATCTGTGTGAATTCAGGCTGGCGGTCTGCCCTGAGGTCTTCGTCACGGAAACACCTGACAATCTGGTAGTATTTGTCAAAGCCGGAGACCATTAGCAGTTGTTTGAAAAGTTGAGGTGACTGTGGCAGTGCATAGAACATCCCCTGACTTATCCTGCTTGGAACGAGGTAGTCGCGCGCACCCTCGGGAGTACTTTTTGTCAGGAAAGGAGTTTCAACTTCTATGAAACCCTCTTTCTGCAGGTAGTTTCTTGTTTCGGCAGCGACATTGCTTCTCAGTATCAAATTTTTCTGGATCTCCGGGCGTCTCAAATCAAGGTATCTGTATTTCAGACGGATATTTTCGGAGATATCAACATCGGTGTCAAGTACAAAGGGCGGTGTTTTTGATTCATTAAATATCTCCAGTTCATGAACCATAACTTCAATCTCACCGGTTTTTAAATCGGGGTTCATCATTCCTTCCGGTCTGAGCCGTACTTTACCTTTTACAGCGAGGACAAATTCACTTCTTATCCTGTGGGCTTCTTTATGAGTTGCAGGACTTACTTCAGGGTTGAAAACGACCTGTGCCAGGCCCTCTCGATCCCTTAAATCCACAAATATTACGCCCCCGTGATCCCTTCTCCTGTGCACCCACCCCATCAGGACCACTTCTTTCCCTGCATTGGAAGACCTGAGATCACCACAATAATGTGTTCTTTTTTCAACAGTTATAAAATCAGACAAAATATGTTTACCTCTCCACTATATCGATTATCGTTTCCTCTACATTATCAAGACTTATGGTTTCCTGTGTTCCTTTTTTCATATTCCTCAATTCAGCTTTCTTTTCCTCGATTTCCTTTTCACCGAGAATCAATGTGTAATGGCTACTCAGTTTATTTGAACGCCTCATCTGGCTTTTAAGACTTTTGCTTGAATAATCCATTTCTGTTCTGATTCCATGCATCCGAAGGCGGTTGCACAGGGTATAGGCGAATCCCTGGGCTTCATCCCCTAAGGCGGCAATAAAAATGTGAGGATGTATTACAAACTCCTCATCTTTCATCGGTAGCATTGAAATCAGGCGCTCAAGTCCAATCGCAAAACCTGTTCCGGGGATATCCGGTCCACCCAGTTCCTTTATCAGCCTGTCATATCTCCCCCCACCCGCTATGGCGTTTTGTGCCCCCAGTGACTCTGTCGTAACTTCAAAGGCTGTTCTGGTGTAATAATCAAGACCTCGAACCATTTTAGTGTTAATTTCAAAGGGTATATCAAAAACTTTAAGGTACTCCTTGACCTTTTCGAAATGATCCTGGCATTCGGGACAGATATAATCGAGCAGTTGAGGTGCATCAGATATGAGTTCCCGGCAGCTTTCCACTTTGCAGTCAAAAACCCTGAGTGGATTGGTATCAAGACGTCTGAGGCAGTCTTCGCAGAGATTATCCTTCTTATCCTGAAGGAAACTAAGGATTTCCTTTCGAAATGAGGGTCGGCATATGGAACATCCCAGTGAGTTAATTTCGAGTTTCAGATCGGAGAGACGAATACTTTTCAGGAAACAGATTAACATAAGGATAAGTTCTGCATCCATACGGGGATCATTTAGACCGATTAGTTCCACATTGATCTGGTGAAACTGCCTGAATCTTCCTTTCTGTGGCCTTTCACGTCTGAACATGGGACCTATGGTAAAGAGTTTTGCCACAGGGTCTGCGGCATGCATGCTATGTTGCAGATAGGCTCGTATGACCGATGCCGTTGCTTCGGGACGAAGTGTCAGGTACTCATCTCCGCGATCTTGAAATGTATACATTTCTTTTTCAACTATATCGGTGGTCTCTCCGATGCCCCTTCTGAATAGATCCGTCTTTTCAAGAATCGGGACTTTTATCTCGCTGAGACCGAAATCCTTAAATATTTCCCGGGCTTTTTCCTCGACATACTGCCATTTCCCTGTTTCTCCCGGCAATATATCTTTAAACCCTCTGACAGCAGTAATAATCTCCATGAATTACAAACCTTTTTAAACTAAATACGCCAAGACCTTTGAAAAAGTGAAAAATGTGGTTTTGAGTGTGAATTAAGATTTTTTCGCTAACCATTCTTGATCGAAGCGTAGCGCCCGCAAATCCGATGTCTGAGTGTGAAGCGCGAGTTTTGGATTTGCAGCGAAGCGAGACATAGAATGGTCGAAAAAATGTTCTGAGCATCAAAAAACCATATTTTCAAAAATCGCACACCTTTTTTAAAAGACATATTCGCTAACATATAACCCTTTTAAACGCAATAGAAAATAGTAATTGCAGATGCCAAAGGCACAAAAAACTGTTATAATAATATTTTGGCTAAAAGCTGATAGCTGAACGCTTACTTTTTAAATACCCGTGTAACAATATTCTCACCATCCGTTATTATTGTAACCGCACCATTTCTATCTGTCCTGAAAATTTTCGAGCCGATGTTTCTATATCTCTTCAACACGTCCGGATGGGGATCACGAAAGATGTTATCTACGCCACAGCTAAAGACAACAATTTCAGGGCGAACCCTTTTAAGAAATGAGGGCGTGCTTGATGTAAATCCCCCGTGGTGTGGAGCCATAAGGACATCGCTTTTGAAATTAACATTACTCTTTATAAGACGTGACTCGGCAGATTCTGATATATCTGCCGGCAGAAGGATGCTTGCTTTTCCGAAGGTAAGTTTCATAACCAGGGAATTGTTATTAACAACATCAAATCTCTGAAATGAATTTCCATCTTTTGTAATAGGTTTTTCCGGATTCAGTATCTTGACAATAACCCCGCCAATTCTTTTTTCGGGTGTACCACAACTTACGATTCTGTGAGTGATATGTTTTTCTTCTATTATTCTGATAAAATTTTTGTAGGGTCTGGTATCTGCTTTTTGACCGTTTGACCAGACCTCTCTTACGTTGAAGTTATCCAGTACATATATCAGGCCGTTTAAGTGATCTGACTGGGGGTGGGTAAGGACGACAATGTCTATATTCTTTATTCTCTCGTGCCATAGAAACGGGGCGACCACGTATCTGCCGATGTCAAAGCTTTTACTGTAGAAACCTCCACCGTCGACCAGCATCTTTGTACCCACGGGAAATTCAACGAGGGTGGAGCTTCCCTGTCCAACATCTATAAATGTTGTCTTGAGATGTCCTGAGTTCAAATTTTTTATGTGAAGGTAGATCCCATCTGCGATAAAGAATATAATGAGAAGGGTAAAAACGATTTTGAGAGCCATATTTTTTGTAAATCCCCCCTCATTCCAGACATCTATCAGCTTCACCGTTGTTATCAAGAGGAAATAATAGGCCGTGATTTCGATCAGGTTTGGTGTGGTGACGAAGAAGGATGAGTGGGGTGACATTGCTAACAAATCAACAATCGAAACAGAAACACCAAGAAAAAAAGAAGAAATCTTGATGAATATAACGGCAAGTGATGTCGATATAGGGGCAATTACGATAGTTGCCATACCAAGAGGAAGGACGATAAAGCCAATAATCGGTATAACCATAAGATTTGAAAGAAGAACGACTGTCGATATCCTGTTGAAATAAAAAGCAACCAGCGGAATAGTGCCGAGTGTTGCGCTGAGTGAAACAATGATAAAAAGAGCTATACTCAGCAGAACTTTTTTGAAGTAATGGTTTTTATCCATGTTTAGTTTAGGAATCAGCGAGGATATTCTTGGTGTTACGAACAGAATAGCTGCAACCGCTGTAAAGGAAAGTTGGAAAGAGATATTAAAAAGTGATGTGGGAGAAATAACGAGTATCACGAATGCAGCAAGTGCCAGGGTATTGAACAGCTCTCTCTCTTTTCCGCAAAGTATTGCTACCAGAAAGGCTAAGATCATTATTGTAGCCCTTACCGTTGAGATGCCAAAACCCGCAATGAAGGCATAGACAATTATCGGTATGAAAGCGAAAAGGGCTGAAACCTTGATAATATTGAATCTTAAAAGAACATATTCGGACGATTTCATGATACATCTGATAATAAAAATAGAGAAAAATGCTATGATCCCGATATGGAGGCCTGATATTGCCAGAATATGGGATATGCCTGCTCTGTTAAACTTATCCCGGACATTTTTGGGAATTTCTTTCTTCTCTCCAAGGATCAACGCCTGCAGGATTTTACCCTCAGGAGGGGATGAATTTTCTTCGATGAGTTTTCTGAGACCACTCCTGAACTTTTCAAGTCGTATTTTAAGGGCATTTCCATGGTTTTCTCTTATAATTACAATACCTGATGGATTATTTATAAAGCCACGAACCTGGATGCCCCTGTATCTGAGGTATTTTTGATAATTAAAACCACCAGGATTGTTAAAATTGTGTGGTATTTTAAGCCTGGTTTTAAACCGTATCAGGTCACCATACTTGAACAATCTCTTGCTACTCATGACAGAGAGCAATATTACCCCCTCTACGGAAGTGACCATGCCGTCTTTTATAACCCTGGTTGTTGCAACGATCAGGTTGGTTCTGTCAGGTGACACCTCGGGATTTCTGGAAATTATGCCTTCTATTGTGACTTTCTCTTTGCTGCCCGCATAGTTATATATATTCACAGGTTTGGGATCAGCATAAAGATAAAAATTCATGTTGAGGATACCGATAAGGAATAGCACAACGAAAAGGCAACCCATGATAAGATTTTTCCGCCTTTTGAAGGTTGCAAACAGAAGGACCAAAAGAGAGATTAAAATGAATAACATCACAGGCGGGTCGGATATGTGAATGAGACTCCCGATGGTTATTCCAGCCATCAGGAAGATAAGTAGGGGAATTAGTGGTCTTTGCATCTTATTTTTGAATGGATTTAATTTTTGAAGTATTATAACATTAATATTAGATACGTACAGAAAACTATTATATTTTGCAATTGTATTTCGATATGAACGATAATTCCTTGCAAGAAGAAAGCTTAACCGGAAGGCTCCGGTGGTTGATGTTTTTCAGGGTTGCAATTGTAACCTTTTTACTTGGTATTGCGGCTTTTATCCAGATCAAGGGAACGGAAGCTCTGCCCGGAGCATCACTCACGTTTGTTTACATTATTATATTATTAACCTATTTTCTTTCCTTTTTATATCTTTTCCTTTTAAAAATTATCAAAAGCCTCGAGTGGAATATATACATTCAGAGCCTTTCCGATGTTATACTTATAACCTGGCTTGTGTATGTAACGGGTGGAATTGAGAGCATTTATTCTGTTTTTTATCCGCTGGTTATTATTTATTCAGTACTGTTTTTAGCAAGAAACGGGGGGATTATTATTGCCTCTGCCAGTAGTATACTCTACGGTACACTGCTCGATCTGGAATACTTCGGACTTATTCATCCAATATATTCCTGGGATTATAGTTATAATTATGGTGCAGGTTATGTGTTTTCAAGGATTTTCATCCATATCGTATCCTTCTATATCATTGCATTTCTGGCGAGCTTCGCCGTTAAACAGGAAAAGAAAGTCAGGGAGCTCCTGGCGGAAAAGGAGAGTGCCTTTGATCAACTCGACCTGTTACACAAAAGCATAATCGAGTCTATAGATACTGGCATCTTAACGATTGACCACCAGGGAAACATAAAATCCTTCAACAACGGGGCGGAAGAAATCACCGGTCTTACACGTGCTGAAGTTATAAACAGAAAAATTGATAGTATTTTTCCCGGTTTTTTCGGAATAGTGAATAATATAGAAGATAGAGATAGCCAGGGGATTATTAGAAACAGGTTTGAAATGGAAGTTTCGGGTAAGATATTGGGTTGTTCTATCTCTCCACTTATTAACAGCGATAGAGAAACAATCGGAAAGATACTGATCTTTCAGAACCTGACAACCATTAAAGAGATGGAGCATCAAGTTGAAAAAAACAGGAGATTAGCCCTTATCGGTGAGATGGCGGCAAGTCTTGCCCATGAAATAAGAAACCCTCTTGTATCAATCAGCGGACCGATTCAGATGTTAGAGAAAGATCTCGAGCTGGGTGAAACCGATAAAAAGCTCATGCAGATCATCCTGAGGGGAAAGGACCAGCTTGAAAACTTTATGAAAGACTTTCTTCTTCTGGCACGACCGAATCCGGCTGAACGTGAAGATATTGACATCAAAGTCATTTTAGACGATGTTCTCGAATCTATTCGTCATGTTCCCGATTGGTGTAAAGATATTGAAGTAATTAGAAATTCATGTGATGAAACCAGTTATTATGGAAACAAGATGGAGATAAGACAGGTAGTCTGGAACCTGGTTTTGAATGCCCTTCAATCTATGTCGGATGGGGGCAGATTAAACATAGAAACCAGACTAATTGCTGGTGATAAAAATCTTGAGATACGAATAAGCGATAGTGGTTGTGGGATCGAAGAAAAAGATCAGGGCAGGATATTTGAACCGTTCTACACGACAAAGGAGAAAGGAACCGGGCTCGGGCTGGCAATTGTAAACAGGATTATAGAAAGTCATGGAGGAAAAATCAGAATCGAAAGTGAACCAGGAAAAGGGACAACCTGTATAGTTTTATTGCCGCAAAGCGAGCAGGGAAGAGTAAGGAGTGAGGAGTAAGGAGGGTGGCATGGATCCGCCTCAGGCGGATTTGCCCGTGCAAACAAACTTAAACAGGGTGGCAGGAGAGGCAATAAATGGCTGAGATTCTTGTTGTGGATGATGACAGAGGAATGAGGGAATTCCTTGATATAATGTTGACGAGAGAGGGATATGAGGTCAAATATGCTGGTAACGGAAAAGAAGCGCTAAATCTCTGCAGGAAGCACAAATTTGATCTGGCCATTACCGATTTGAAGATGCCGAAGGTAGACGGGATCGATTTTTTGAAAGGTATTAAGGAAATATCTCCAGAGACAATGGTTATTTTAATTACCGCCTATGCTTCAGGAGAAACTGCCGTTGCCGCAATGAAGGAAGGGGCATACGATTATATTGAGAAAAGCTTTGATGTTGAGGATCTCAAGGATACAATTCGTGACGCATTGAAGAAGAAAGGTATTAAAAAGGAAGATGTCCTATTCATGAAAAGTGTGGAAGATGCTGTAAGTTTCGGAAATCTGATAGGGAAGAGCAGGGAGATGCTGAAGGTTTATTCTCTCATCAAAAAGGTGGCGGATACTATGGCCAATGTTCTTATTACAGGTGAGAGTGGAACAGGAAAGGAACTTGTAGCCAGAGCTGTTCATGACAACAGTCCCAGAAAAAATATGCCGTTTGTAGTCATAAACTGCGGCGGAATACCTGAAACCCTTCTGGAGAGTGAATTATTCGGTCACATGAAAGGGTCTTTTACCGGCGCTTATTCCGATAAAGCCGGCCTTTTCGAAAATGCCTGTGATGGAACTATTTTCCTTGATGAAATTGCTGAGTTACCTCCCGTTCTTCAGGTAAAACTTTTAAGAGTCGTTCAGGAAAGAACGTTCAGAAGGGTAGGGGGCTCTAAGGATATCAAGGTGGACGTAAGGATTATATCTGCAACAAATAAAAATCTGGAGCAAAAGGTTAAAGATGGCAGTTTCAGAGAAGATCTTTATTACCGGCTCAATGTAATTCTGATAAATATTCCACCATTGAGGGAGAGAAAAGACGACATTCCGGTTTTAGCAAGATATTTTATTGAGAAATATTCCAAAGAATTTAAAAAGGAGATTAAAAAGATATCTCCCTATGCAATGGAACTTTTGATGAAACATAGATTCCCCGGCAATGTAAGAGAACTTGAAAACATCATCGAAAGAAGCGTTGCCCTGGAGACAACAAATATAATTTTACCGGAGAATCTTGTCCGTTCAGAAAACAGCATATCCGATCAGGATACTATTCAGGATGTCGATCTCCCTGACGAGGGTATCAATTTAAATGACGAGATGGCAAAAACTGAAAGGCAACTTATAAAAAAGGCACTTAAAAAGACAAATGGCTCAAAAACAAAAGCTGCCAAATATCTAAATATTAGTTTTGATTCCCTGCGGTACAGGCTTGAAAAACTTGATATCCTGTAATCCGGTGAAAACCACCGTTTCCTGGTGAAAATCACCAGTTTTTTGGTTCCAGGGAAAAAAGGAAATTGAGTATTATAAAATCTGGTTTGTGTAATACGTTGTAATTCAAGGTTACCACCATAAGAATAGACAAAACAATCATTTAAAGATCAATGTGGCATGCAAGTTGCTCTTAAAAAAACAATCAAATAAAAATAAATTTGAGAGGAAATACCTTATGCTATGTAAAAAAAGAGGGCAGAAGGGTTTTACGTTAATTGAATTGATGATCGTCATCGCGATTATCGGTATCCTGGCAGCCATTGCTGTTCCACAGTTTAATGCGTATAGAAATCGTGGATACAGAGCCGAATGCATAGCAGCCGGCGAAGCCGCTCACAAAGCCACCGTTCTTTGGTTTATTGAGCATCCTTGTGCTGCGTGAGCTACGGTTACTATTGCCGGTCTGGCAGCTTATGGTTTCAAACCATCACCCAGTGTTATTACTGCATTTGGAAATAAAGGAGTAAACACTTTTACGATTATAAATACACATAACACAGGGGGACAGGTAATAACATTTCACGCTGACGGATCATTTAACTGACAATCAACGTCAATACATATTAGGGAAAATCACCATAATCTGGTGAAAATAACCGGTTTTTTGCTATAATTGTAAAATGCTCAATTATATATTTTGAAATTTGCTATCTGTAACATATTGTAATTCAAAGATATTATGACTAATAACAGAATATTTGCAATTTGAAAATGATGTGGCATGTTAATTGCTCTTTATACTGACCAAACAGATGTTCAAAAAGTATCAAATATCAAACAAACCAGATAGACCAAACGAGGAGGTGACTAAAAGCTAATTAGATGTTTAAAAAAAGTGTCAAATGTTAAACCAGATAAACCAGACAAAGGAGATATATCATGTTAACTAAATTTAACAAAAAAGAAGGACAGAGAGGTTTTACACTGATTGAGCTGATGATCGTCATTGCGATCATCGGAATCCTGGCGGCGATTGCTATCCCGCAGTTTACGAAGTACAGGGCAAGGGGTTATATGACGGCCGCAAGGTCGGATGCGAAAAATGCATACACTGCCGTAATCACGTACATGTCGGATTATCCTGGGGTTTACAACCCTCAGGAAACTATTGTTGGTCCTAACATAGGGGCGAAATATGACGCTGTCAGGGCATCGGATGGCGTTACAATAACTATTGCTCTAGGCACTGAGACCCATAATCCCGGCAATGTAACAACTGAACATGACCTTTTGGATGGTGATTATGTTATCAATGGTGTGACTGGCGAAGTGACAGACAACTTGACTGCTCCGTAACGGGAGAAATGGGGTCGAGAAACGGGTCAAATGGGGTCAGGGCTACACTCTTGACAGACCCATTCCCACAGTCGCTTACAGAAGAAGGGGGCCTAATCGCCCCCTTTTTTTACGTTTGAAAATAGAGGAACAATTCCTCATCTATCTATTCCAAAACTCTGGCTCAGGTGTGGGGTTATCGTCCTTCTTTCTTCAGTAAGTCATGGGTGCCAACTCGCCGGAGTTCCAATGTCTGTTCTATGTTTCTGAAGGTCAACAGGTAGCTTTTACTTATCCTGACCTCCAATCTATCTGTACCCTTAGGTTGTTTTCCACCTCAATTAGTTGGAAAAACGTGAACTCGTCTCGAATTAGATTACAAAACCATCAACGTTAAGTTGTGAAAAATACCATGTGTGCGCAAAAGGTCCTTGCAAAAGATGCCATATAATTACAAAAAGTCCTTGCAAAGAGTATCACATTTATGTATTTTACTATCATGAAGCGTACAATCATCAAGAATTTGTCGGCCTGGAAAAACAGTAAGGATCGTAAACCGCTGATCTTGCGTGGCGCACGTCAGGTGGGGAAAACCTATATTCTTCAGAAATTCGGTGAAACAGAGTTTACCCGTTGCCATTATGTGAATTTTGAAAGTGATGAACAACTGAGTGCGCTGTTTGAAAATGATCTTTCGCCCACCCGAATTATCAATGAACTGCAATTTTATCTTGATACCTCCATCGATACTGCGCGTGATCTGATCATTTTCGATGAAATACAACGCTGTCCCCGGGCACTGACCGCACTCAAATACTTTTGCGAACGAATGCCGGAAATAGCGTTATGCACCGCCGGTTCCCTGCTCGGTGTCAGCCTTGCTGGCGACTCTTTTCCTGTGGGGAAAGTTGGTTTTCTGGATTTATATCCTTTGAGTTTCGATGAGTTTCTGGAGGGAATTGGAAAACTGCGTTTAGCCGAATTATTGCGGACACATGTTTTTCAGGAATCACTACCGCAACCGGCGCATGAACAGCTATGGAACTTATGGAAAAATTATCTTATCACAGGCGGTTTGCCGGAAGCGATCAATATTTACCGGGAGCATTTTAAAAATCCTTATGAAGCGATCAAGGCGGTTCGACGTATCCACCGGGATCTCCTGGATACCTATATGGCGGATATCGCCAAACATTCCGGCAAAACCAATGCCCATCATATCGAACGACTGTGGCGCAATGTGCCAGTGCAGTTGGCACGCACTCAGGAGGGGAGCGCCCCGAAATTCCGTTTTAAAGATGCTGTGCCCGGTTTGCGAGGGTATGAACGTTTGTCATCTCCGCTGGACTGGCTGGAAAACGCGCGGCTTGTTTTGAGGACTTCCATTGTGAATCGGGCTGAAACCCCGCTTGTCGGATTTGCCAGGGACAACCGATTCAAACAGTATTTTTTTGATGTGGGGCTTCTGGCTACAGTCACTAATATTGACCCGGCCATTATTTTAAAATACGATTATGGGAGCTACAAGGGCTATATGGCTGAAAACTTTGTGGCGCAGGAACTGCGGGCAACCGGTGTCAGGGATCTGTTTTGTTGGGAAGGACGAACTTCTGAAGTGGAGTTTCTGTTGGAAACTCCATCGGGCGTTATCCCCATGGAAGTTAAATCAGGAAGAGTGACCCAGTCTAAAAGTCTGAATGTGTTTGAGGAACGTTACCACCCTCAACAGAGCATTGTTCTGAGCGCCAGGAATGTAAAAACACATGGTTCGCGGTTGTATGTACCTGTTTATGCGGCTGGTCGATTAGGGAAATTGTTGTTAGATTTGGGGTCCAAGATAATTACTTGAGATATTAACTGCAGGAAAATATGCTCGAAAAATACTGGAATAATAAGATTACAGCATCGCTGTTATATATAGCGATTTCGGGATTCCTGCTCGCGGAAGTTATCCTTAACCTGACCCCGTCCATATCAAGAGACGCCCTTATTCATCACCTTGCCATCCCAAAGCTCTGGCTCCTGCATGGGGGATTTTATGAAATTCCATGGGCGGATTTTTCTTACTACCCCATGAATATAGATCTCCTTTATCTTGTTTCTCTCTATTTCAAAAATAACATATTCCCAAAGTTCATACACTTTGTTTTTGGTGTCGGGACAGGGCTGCTCGTATATTATTATCTCAGGAACAGGTTTGGCAAAAGCTGGGGACTCCTCGGCTTTTTTATTTTCTTCAGCACGCCTGTTGTTGTCCGCCTTTCAACAACAGCCTATGTAGACCTTGGTCTGATTTTTTTTACAACGGCGAGTATCCTTGCGTTTGTCAGATGGCGGGATGATGGATACAAGAACACGAAGTGGTTAATTCTGTCAGCTATCTGTATGGGATTGGCGGCAGGTTCCAAATACAATGCCCTGATCGCATGGTTCTTTTTAAACCTGACCATGGTTTTTTATTATTCGAGAGATACTGGCAGGGGACTTCCGGCATTAAAGGATGGAGTAATATTTTTTATAATTGCTCTTCTGATTGTCTCTCCCTGGTATATTAAAAACTATATTTTAACGGGTAACCCATTGTATCCTCTATTTGATAACTTTTTTCGGTCTGTGCATCATATAGCTGGTGGGAGCAGTGGTTCTGCTGTGGTTTCCACGGGCGCATGGGCTGATAATATTTTTCAGAGAAGGGAGCTGATGTTTGGAGAAGGTTTCTGGGAAACTATCCTTATTCCAATCAGGATGTTTTTTCAGGGGAAGGATAATTCAGCCCAGTATTTTGATGGTGTCCTGAACCCGATTCTCATAATCATGCTTCCTTTCGCTTTCCTGAACAAAAATTTCAGCCGTGATAAAGCGCTTTTCTTTTTGTTTTCGGTCTTTTTTCTCTTCATGGCATATTTTCTCACAGTTATACGTGTGAGATATATCCTGCCGGTAGTTCCATTTTTGACTATTCTAAGTGTGATTGGGATAAAGAATGTTGTCACATGGGCAATTAAAAAGACCGGCCAGGTTCGCTACACCGGTTTGATTGGCATATTTGCTGTTGTGACAATCCTTATCGCATTTAATTTCTTGTATCTAAAGGATTATTTTAATACCGTCCAGCCTGTAAAGTACGTTATTAACCAAGAAACAAAAGATGAGTTTTTAGCCCGTCACATAAGAAGTTACCCCGCGATGTTGTACGTCAATGAAAACCTGCCGGATGATTCAAGGATTTTTCTTATGTTTCTTGGAAGACGTGGCTATTATCTGGATCGGCCTTATTATCATGAGGCATCTTTTGGAATGAACACCATAAACGGGATGGTCAACACCTCCCGAAACAAACAGGATTTTGAGTCATATCTACATTCCATGGGCTGCACCCATATTCTGATGCGTACCGATCTCTTTAATAAATATTTGCATGACAATTTTCCAGAGGACACAATTGCGTGCTTCCTTGAGCTTGTGAAAGAATACTGGAATCCGGCTTATGAGTCAAACGGGTATACACTAATAGAGGTAAGAAATGATAAGCAAAAGTAGTGGGTTTGATTTGAATATTAAAGGCAACAAAACCCCCAGGGCTTTTCTATACGAAGCTACAGAAAATGCGGAACAGTTGGTTTATGTGCCGAATACAGAAAAAATACTGGCTATCATAAAGGATAATCTTCTAAAGCAAATTCAGGATATCAATCTAAAAAAATGTCGTAAATAACATACGGGAAACATCATCTCATAGAATTATTCGAAAAGATATGGTACGAATGTATACTATTTGAAGAGCGGGGGAATATATGGGAAAGGACTATAAACCGGATTTCATGCTTGAAGTAAGCATCATCGTCCCCGCCTATCGAGAAGAGGAGGGTATCACAGCCGTTGTTGAAAGAATTCATCGGGCGATGAATACTCTTGATCGTCCTTACGAAATTATTGTCGTAGATGATGGATCGGATGATAAAACAGCCGCGGAGGCAAAAAAAGCCGGAGCTCGCGTAATATCCCACCCATATAATATCGGCAACGGAGCCGCGGTGAAGACTGGAATCAGAAATGCGAAGGGTAAAATCCTGGTCACGCTTGACGGAGATGGCCAGCATTCGCCCGAAGACATACCCCGCCTGCTGGAAAAGATGGATGTCTATGACATGGTAGTTGGCGCGCGAACGGGTGATTCGGAGACATCTTTCCACCGAACCATGGCAAACAGGATCTACAACTGGTTCGCTACATACATGTGCAAACGCAGGATCGAGGACCTGACGTCGGGTTTCAGGGCGATAAAAACGGATATCGCCCGCCAGTTTGTCTCCCTGCTGCCCAATACCTTTTCCTATCCAACAACCATTACCATGGCGGTTGTCCGTTCAGGATATAGCCTCGCATATGTGCCTATAACGGCCTCCCGCCGCATGGGGCGGAGCAAGATTAAGCCCCTGAGGGACGGAGCACGCTTTCTTATAATTATTATCAAGATTGCCACATTGTTTTCTCCAATGAGGGTGTTTCTACCGGTCAGCGCTCTCATGTTTTTTTCAGGACTTGGCTATGGACTGTTGAAGATATTTGTTTTGGGAGAACGCTATGGCCCAACTGCGGCCATGCTAATGACTGTGGCCGTTGTGATATTCATGGTTGGACTTGTATCCGAACAGGTTGCGCAACTGCGATTTGATCGGAATGAGACTTTAAGTAGTTCCCCAAAAAAGGATATACGGAAATCGGATTGAAATGCTATTGTGAGGAGTAATAACGTTTACAATAAACGGATTTTAAAGGAGTAGCAAATGGTTGATGGAGTGATTATTAAAGAACTGGTAACACACACCGATGAAAGAGGGTTTTTCAGGGAGATTATCCGCGTCACGGATGACTTTTTCGCTGGTGGATTTGGTCAGTGGAGTCATTCCCTGATGTTCGACAATGTTATCAAGGCCTGGCATTATCACAAGATCCAGACGGACTGGTGGTATGTATGCAACGGTGTTCTTCGAGTGGGATTGTGTGATATGCGGGAGGATTCCCCAACGTATAAACAGACCATGGACTTCCTGGCGGGAGATCTGCAAACTGCTCAGGTTGTTAAGATTCCCCCTGGAGTGGCACATGGTTGTAAGACAGTTCAAGGGCCTGTCAATTTACTTTACATTACCTCTCATGTGTATAATCCGGATGATGAACACCGCCTCCCTTACGATGATCCGGAAATAGATTTTGACTGGCTGAAAGGACCACCTGTTAAATAGTGTCCATAAAGACAACCGGCCACGTTGGCAAAAGCAAGATAAGACTGGCAAGAGACGGCTCCACATCCACCATGCTAATAACAGTAGCCGTTGTAATATTCATAGTGGGACTTGTATCGGAACAGGTAGCACAATTGAGGTTTAACAGAAACGACTCTTTTAGAGAAAAATAATGCGTAACAAGAACAACAAGATAAAAGCATGTTACATTCTATCCTATAAATGTCCGAATTATGTTAGGACAAAAACCCTTACCCAAGCTTTAAAAAAGATAAATCATATAGAAATATTTGAAGCTATTAACAAAACGAAGGGGTTATTCCGCTATGTGCAAACCCTCATTTTATTATTGTGTATGAGGATAAAGAAAAATCCTGATTATTATATCTTAGGATTCAGAGGATACGAAATATTTTGGATAGTCCGGTTCATTACATTTGGAAAAGTGTTAATTTTTGACCACATGATGTCGCCATATGACAGTCTGGTAAATGAGAAAAAAATAGTAAAAAAGGGAGGATTGCTCAATAAATTCATCTACTCTTACGAAAAATCGATCTTGAGATATTCTGATATTATCTTAACGGACACAGATTTGCACAGGATGTATTTTGCCAGCCAATTCGTGGTAAGTGCTGAAAAGATTCACCCCATATCTGTGGGTGCTGATGAAGACATATTTAAGCCTGTGCCTTTTATTTTACACAAGGACAAAGAAGATCTTTTTAACGTCCTCTTTTATGGCTCTTTTCTTCCGCTTCATGGTATAAATATCATCCTGAGGGCTGCACATTTATTACAAGACAGGCCGATAAGATTTACTATTATTGGAGGAAACGGTAAAGCCCTCAGGGATTTCAATGAAATAAAGGAGAGATTGGATCTCAATAATATTATCCACAAAGAATGGGTTCCCTACGAACAACTTCCGGATATGATAAAAAGAACAGATGTTTGTCTTGGAGGTCCTTTCGGTAACACCGGTCAGGCACGTCGTGTCATTACCGGGAAGACTTTTCAATCTTTGGTTATGGGAAAACCCGTGATTGTGGGTAAGATCAAACATGATTACGGTTTCCGGGATAAAGAGAACTGTTTGTTAGTGTCACAGGGAAACGAGAGTAACCTTGCAGAAGCGATACTCTGGTGTTCTGAGAATCAGGGTAAATTGTCTGTGATAGGGAGCAAAGGATTGAAACTTTACAGAAGCAATTTTTCGACCGATCGCATAAGAAAAATCCTTCAGGAGATTCTATTGTAATGCAATACTATCCTCCCAGATTTCTTTTTCGGCGTTACGAAATACTGAAGAGGTTAAAAAGGGGAGATAACTTTCTGGAAATTGGTCCGGGAAGTTTTAGCCTTACTGCGGACATTCTTAAGCATTACGCCAACGGAACTTTGGTAGAGTACAATCCATGTGTACAAGAAATTTACAATGGTCTAGAGAAATCCATCAGGAAAAGGCTTCATCTTGTAATTGAAGACTTTATGCTTCTCACCAGCGATTCAAAATATGACTGCATTATAGCCTGTGAAATTATGGAGCATATTGAGCAAGATGTTGAATTTCTACGCAAGATTCACTCGTTGCTGAATAACCAGGGACAGTTGGTTCTCTCGGTTCCTTCAAGACAAATTTTCTGGTCAATACATGATAGCATTGTGGGACATTTAAGGAGATATGAAAAACAAGAAGTAATCAACATGTTGTCAAAAGAAGACTTTAAAAATATTAATATCATTTCTTACGGATTCCCATTTATTAATATCCTGCGGTGGCCGAGAATTCTTTTAGCAAAAGTGCAAGCCAAGGAAAAAAGATTCTGGGATAAAACAACGCAAACGAAAGAAAGCGGGTTAAGTCATTACCGAGAATTTCCAAACATTTTGGGCATTCTGTGTAACAAATACATGGTATATCCACTATGTTTAATCTCTTCTTTATGAAATATTAAAACTTGAATACCCCGTTTTGTAAACGGGGATGAAAAGTTTTCCTGCCGGAGGCAGGTCTAAATATGCCATACATACGGCATGGGACTGAGAAGAACCAGTCATGCGGTATATGACACCAAATATCATTTGGTATGGGCTCCTAAGTATCGAAAATGGATATTGCATGGAGACATAAGGGAGCGAGTAAAGAGTATTTTTCAGGGGATTGCGGCAAATCATGAGTTTGAAATAGACACTTTGGAGGTTGCGGAAGATCATGTTCACATATTTTTGTCTTTTCCTCCGAGGTATAGCATATCGAGAGTTGTGGGTATGCTTAAGAGCATTAGTGCCAGCGTGATTTTCAAGGAGCATCCCGAAGTAAAGAGGAAACTTTGGGGAGGAGAATTTTGGGAAGACGGATATTTTGTTCGCACCGTAGGTGACAAGGTAACGTCTGAAGTAATTAGAAAATACATTCAATATCATCATGAGGAAGAAACGACTCCCGCGCAGTTAAAATTGTTTTGATTTAAGATGCCCCGCCTTGTAGGCGGGGTAATTCACTTAACGACTATGATTTATCCGATGGGTATATTATTACAGCTGAAAAATGAAAATTAAGATAATATACAGACATTATAAATCTCTCCATGATTTATATTATTCATTTATAATCAAGCCGCCTAAGGATATTTCCTTTATCATTCCTTCACCGAAAAGGTCACTTAGATATCTCTACCCCCTTTATAGAGTTTTTGGCGATATCTTTCTTGTGAAACAGATAATATCGGGAGCGCAAGAATTCTTTTTTTACAATAAAGAAGCTGAAGAAAATATTGATGCGCTCCACTTCGTTCAATTCATTACTAAAAAAATCCCATTAAAGCCTTATGTGATTGATTTTGAACATATAGCCGGTCTTGCAAATTTTGTAAAATTGGACAGAGCGTCCGAGCGGAAAATCTTTAATTTTCTCAATGATCCTCGATGTCACGGGATTGTGCCGATAACATATGCCGCCAGAAAATCATTTGAAGATTTGTTCCCTGATCTCTACCGTGAAGTTGCATACAAGACAGAGGTCATATATCCGGCTCTTCCAAATTATTATGCCCTGTGCAAAGACCATATTGATTATTCTTATGTCAACCCTCATTCAGAAATATTTAAGTTGCTTTTTATCGGCAATGATGTCTATCGAAAGGGTCTACATGAGTTACTCAGTGCGTTCAAAAAATTGGAGACTAAGTATAATGACATAGAACTATATATTATATCAAATGCATCCAAACAACTCAAAAGAAGCTACCCTTCAGA
>Ga0209121_10000255_pt1 | contig 57437 bp, 60 predicted proteins | sample Cruoilmetagenom3_FD_187292 | JGI IMG/M metagenome (GOLD analysis project Ga0209121, IMG submission 187292) | Oil polluted marine microbial communities from Coal Oil Point, Santa Barbara, California, USA - Sample 3 (SPAdes) (version 2) | ecosystem: Environmental > Aquatic > Marine > Oil seeps ...
ATTCATTATTTTTAACAGGAAGAACTCGTTACTCAAAGTTATTCAAATTAAAAGAAGGAGATTATGTTAAATGGGCAAAAGGGTTAAGTGCCGCAGGATATGCAACTGATAGGAGATATCCAGCTAAATTAATTGCACTTATTGAAAAATATGATTTACATAAATATGATGCTAAAGTTTTAGGAAGATCCTATAAAAAAATCAACATCAAAAAAGTAAATAGCCATACAGTTGGCAAAGGTGATACCTTATACTCAATTGCTAGAAGGTACAGTTTATCTGTTGAAATACTAAAAAAACTTAATAGTTTAAACTCGAATACTATTAATATTGGGCAAATTCTAATTTTAGAATAGCTTGAAATATTGCTATTCAAATTTTAAATAGGTAGCAATTTCAATTTTAACTTCACTCCAAGTTTTTGAAACACCATCAGAACCAGTATGTAAATCTTTACAAACCTCGTTTAGTGAAGCTAAAGCATTTTGAGCTTTCCAATTATCTAAATCCATTACAGCATCAATCGTAATCATTTGATCGCTTGTAAAAAAAGTTATCGGTAAAACTTGTGAAACACCATTCATAGTTAAATCTACAGTTCCTGAAGTTTCGTTTTTAATGTGAATCGTACCAGAAATTAATGCTGTATTATCCATAACCCCGAAAAAGAACTTTTTTAGTTTACCGTCACGAATGGTATCTTTTGTAAATAAACTTGATACAGGAATGCTAAATTTTAGGTTATTTAAAGCATCTAAAGGCTTTTTTGCTTTTATGGGATTATCAATCTTTAGTTTTGTAAATTGACCTTGAACAGGAACTTTATCAGTTGTTTTATAAGCAATCCAGTTTATAGTAGTCGTTTTTGGCTCAACTACATAATGTTTTTCAGTTGTAGATTCTTCTTTTGGACTAGCTTTTTTTTCTTGCTTACAAGAAATAGATGAAACAAATAATGCGATTATAATAATGGTTGTGTATATTTTTTTCATAATTATTAGTTTAAATATTTTTTAACTAGATTAATGTATTCTTGTTTAGCCTCATCCTCTGTTAAATGATTTAATTGAAACCAGGCGTTTAATTTAAAGGCATTTCTAAGTTGAACTTCACCAGTTGATTTTTCATAATTATTACCTTTTGTTGCTTGCTTGTAATAAGCATAAAATTGCAACATAACATCTGGTGGGAATTTCTTCTTTGTAGTAGAAGATTTTTTATACGCTTCTTCAAATGCTTTGTCTAATTCTTTTCCCATTTTAACTAAAAAACTTATTTTTTTAGAGTAGCAATAATCTGCTCACCACCTTTAACCTTTTCATTTAGTTTCACATTAATAATAGTATCTAAAGGTAAGAATAAATCAACTCGAGAGCCAAACTTTATAAAGCCAGCATCAGTTCCTTGAACAATTGTCATGTCTTTTTTTGCATAATTTACAATCCGTTTAGCAAGAGCGCCAGCAATTTGTCTATATAAAACTTCACCAAAAATAGGGTTTTCAACTACAATACTTGTTCGTTCATTTTCTTCGGAAGCTTTTGGATGCCAGGCTACTAAATATTTCCCTGGATGGTATTTACTATAATTAATTTTTCCACTAAGCGGGTAACGTGTAACGTGTACATTTAGTGGTGACATAAATATTGAAACTTGAATTCGTTTGTCTTTAAAATATTCTTTTTCAAAAACTTCTTCAATTACAACAACTTTTCCATCTACTGGAGCTACAATTGTTGAGTCATTAACGGTGGTTGTTCGTTTTGGGTTTCTAAAAAATTGTAAAATAGTAATGAAAAATAGTAATAATAAAACCGATAACGTTTTGTTTAGCCAAATTGTTGGAACAAAATTTTCAATTAAAAAAAATCCAATACCAACACTAATAGTCGTTATTAAAATTATTTTATAGCCTTCTTTATGAAACATAATTTATTGAACTAATTGTAAATAAATAAAAATAAATGGAGCTGCAAAGATAACGCTATCGAAACGATCTAAAAAACCACCGTGTCCTGGGATAAAATTACTGCTGTCCTTTACGCCAGCTTGTCGTTTAAACATTGATTCTATTAAATCTCCTAAAACTCCAAAAACGCTAACAATACCTGCAATTACCAACCATTGCACTAAAGACAATGTTGTAAATTGGTTTGCAAGAATAAAACTAACTATAAAAGTAAAAACCAAGCCGCCAAAAAAACCTTCAATAGTTTTATTTGGTGAAATTCTTTCTAAAAGCTTGTGTTTTCCAAAGTTTTTACCAATTATAAAAGCAAAAGTATCACTTGTCCAAATTAATATAAAAACACCAAGGATTGTTGAATTTACATAATTAAATGTAGAATTTAAAAAAGGTATTTGAACTATTAAAGTAAACGGAACTACGATATAAATAACGGTTAAAAATATTTTACCTAAATGACTTATAACTTCTTCTTTTTTTGCAAACAAAATAGAAGCAAAAGTGATGAATATAACTAAAAAGAGTGCAACTCCAGCGTATTGAAATATTTGTTTGGAAGGTACATCTTCAACATTTAAAATATTTCCAAAAACAAAAGCAAGTGTGCCGATTAAATACGGAAAAATACTTTTTAATTTAATCATTCGTTTAAATTCAAAAATGCAAATAAGCATTAGTATAAAAAACAGACTAATAAAAGATATTTTACTATATAAAATTGAAAAAATAAGCACACTAACAAATACGATTCCAGAAAGTGCACGTTGCATTAGTTTTCCCATAAATTATAAATCTTCAAAAAGCAACAAATATAAGTTTTTAGAATTGGTATTTCCGTAATTCATAAAATCATTAGTTTCGCTGTTTGGATTGTAATTTTTAATTGCACTTATATTGCTTGGTATATTTCCTTTGTAACGAGAATTTATGCCAGTTAAGCTTTCGCTTTTTGTTTTAACCAATTGACTTGTAGTGGCATACACGATAAAAAAATCTGATAATTCAGAAATTTTAAAATCTTTAAGTTGATTTGAAGAAAATAGGATACTTCCATTTTCGGCTATTAAATGCTCACAACCTACAAAGAGTGGACTCTTATTAGAAAATTTGGTATTTATTGAAATCTTTTTTGAATCTAAAAGTTTAGTTAAATCAATATCATTGCAAATAATATTGTTCCACTCATTTTCAGCTAGAATATTTGATAAGTTAGATTTTACGTCTTCAATAGAAGCGCAATACAAAAATTTACCATTTTTTTTGATAAATTTTTGTACAAATATTTGATCTAAACATAACTCATTTGAGTCCAAATCAGCTTGAGATTCAGCTTCTTTCTGCTTAGGAGAATTAAATAACTTTTTTAAAAAACTCATTTCTTCGTTGAATAACTTCAAAAATAAAAAAAAGTTATCACTTTAGTCCTTTGTTTCTTCTGAATTTTCTTTTTTAGATTCAACTTCCTCTTCAACTTGAATAATAACGTCTTCTTCGTTAGAAACTGGTTTTTCTGGTATAACTTCTGCTTCAAATGGTCTTTTACCAAAAATAACTTCTAAATCCTTTTTGAAAATAACTTCTTTGTCGAGTAAAACCTCAGCCAACGTTGTTAGCTTGTCTTTGTGAAGCGTAAGAATATCGATGGCTCTTTGGTATTGAGTTTCGATTAAATCAGAGATTTCCTTATCAATAACTTTAGCTGTTTCTTCGCTATAAGGTTTTGTGAAATTATAATCGCCTTGTCCTGATGAATCGTAATAGGTAATGTTTCCAATTTTATCATTTAAACCATAAATGGTAACCATAGCTTTAGCTTGACGAGTAACTTTTTCAAGATCATTCAAAGCACCTGTAGAAATTTTATCAAACATAATTTTCTCTGCGGCTCTACCAGCTAAAGTAGCACACATTTCATCTAGCATTTGCTCCGACTGCACAATTTGTCTTTCTTCTGGTAAATACCAAGCAGCACCCAAACTTTGACCTCTCGGCACTATGGTAACCTTTACAAGTGGAGCAGCATGTTCTAGCATCCAGCTTGCAGTTGCATGACCAGCTTCGTGAAAGGCTATTGTTTTCTTTTCTCTTGGAGAAATAATTTTATTCTTTTTCTCAAGTCCACCAACAATTCTGTCAACAGCGTCTAGGAAATCTTGATGATGTACAGCTTTCTTTTCTTGTCGTGCTGCGATTAATGCTGCTTCATTACAAAGGTTTGCAATATCCGCACCAGAGAATCCTGGAGTTTGTTGCGATAAAAATGCAACATCAACATCTTTATGAAGTTTTATAGGCTTAATATGAACTTTAAAAATAGCTTCTCTTTCTTTAATATCTGGTAAATCAACAAAAATTTGTCTATCAAATCTACCAGCTCTCATCAATGCTTTATCCAACACATCTGCTCTGTTCGTAGCTGCAATAACAATTACATTTGTATCGGTACCAAAACCATCCATTTCTGTTAGTAATTGGTTTAAGGTGTTTTCGCGCTCATCATTTCCACCAGTCATATTGTTTTTTCCACGGGCTCTACCAATGGCATCAATTTCATCAATAAAAATAATTGATGGCGACTTCTGTTGTGCTTGTTTAAATAAATCACGAACACGAGATGCACCAACACCTACAAACATTTCAACAAAATCAGATCCAGATAATGAGAAGAAAGGCACATTTGCTTCCCCAGCAACGGCTTTTGCTAACAAGGTTTTACCCGTTCCAGGAGGACCAACTAAAAGTGCTCCTTTTGGAATTTTTCCTCCAAGTGCTGTATATTTATCTGGGCTTTTTAAGAAATCTACAATTTCTTGTACTTCTTCTTTTGCACCTTCTAAACCAGCAACATCTTTAAATGAAGTTTTAACTTTTTGATCTTGATCAAATAATTTTGCTTTTGATTTTCCAATGTTAAAAATTTGGCCTCCACCACCAGATCCACCACCAGACATTCTTTTCATAAAGTAAATCCAAATAGCAATTAATATAACAAAAGGTAAAAATGAAATTAAAATATCTGAAAGGTTTCCTTCAGAATCTCTATCAATATTTACTTTATTTTCAGCATCTTTTTCAGCGTTATAGGCGTCTAATTCTATCTCAAAATTTGATAAATCACCAAAGTCGTAAAAGTAAAAAGGTGTATTAGGTGTGTATAAAGAACTCTTGCGTTTACTATGTTTTTCTTTTGAGATTGCTTCGTTTTTCAAAAAAATGTTTGCAATATCATTATTAATAATTAAAATTTTATCAATATCTCCTTCATTTAGATATTCTCTAAATTCATTTTGACTAATTTTTTTAGACGAAGTATTCGCATTAAAAAATTGATAAGCAATGAATAAAACGAAAATAATACCATAAACCCAATAAAAGTTAAATTTAGGGGTTTTGATATTTTTATTATTTGATGTATTTTTTTTCTGACTCATTTAGTTTGTTTTTAAAAGTGCAATAAACTTTTAATTTTTTGTAGGTACAACTGTTATTTTTGCATCGCCCCATAAGCTTTCAATGTCGTAAAATTCTCTCACATGTTTTTGAAACACGTGAACAACAACATTAACATAATCTAGTAAAATCCATTCTGCATGTCCTTCGCCCTCTACATGCCAAGGTTTCTCTTTCGTTATTTTACTTACTTGTTTTTGAATAATACCAGAAATGGCATTTACGTGGGTATTTGACGTTCCCGAACAGATTATAAAATAATCACAGACAGTATTTTCAATTTCTCTTAAATCTAAAATTTGAATATCAACTCCTTTTACTTCATCAATTGCTTTAATAATTGCTGAAATTAGGTGGTCTGTGTTTACAATTTTTTTTGTCATTAATTTTTTTTTAGTTTGTTGCAAAGTTATTATTTTTTTATAAAGAATAATGAATTAACTAACTTTGTTAAATATACTTTACTTAATGAATATAATCAAACTTAATGCCATTGATTCCACCAATTCATACCTAAAAGAATTGGCTTTGAAAAAGGATTTAGAGAACTTCACTGTTGCTGTTGCAAAACACCAAACTTCGGGTAGAGGGCAAATGGGAACAAATTGGATTTCTGACTATGATAAAAACTTAACATTCAGTATGTTGGTTAAATTCGATGCGCTTGAGGTAAGTCATCAGTTCTATAGCAGTATGGCAGTAGCAATTGGGGTTTTAGAAGTTTTAAAAAAACAGGTTGAAAATAAGGTGTGTATAAAGTGGCCAAACGACATTTTGGCAGAAGGAGACAAAGTTGCTGGAATTTTAATCGAAAATGTGCTTAAAGGAAATAATATTAAGCATTCAATAATAGGTGTTGGTTTAAATGTGAATCAAGAATTATTTCCTAATGATATTGGAAATGTAAGTTCCTTAAAATTATTATTGGGTAAGAATATTAAAAATGATGAATTGTTGGTGCAATTGATTCAATCTATTACTTTATTTATGGCTCATGTAGAAAACAATGAATTCGAAATTTTGAAAAACATATATTATAAAAATCTATATAAGTTTAATGAAACTGCAATTTTTATCGATAATTTAAATGAAAAGTTTGAAGGTAAAATTGTTGGAGTTGAAGAAAGTGGAAAACTATTAGTTGAAACTAGCCATAAAAAAATCCGCAAATTCAATTTGAAAGAAATTAAGTTTGCGGACTAATTAAAAAAGAAATTATTTTATAATTTACTTGAGTTTTCTGTTAACGTATCAATAAATTTTTGAAGCGGTTTTTTTACCATCATCGCCATCATAGGGTTAAAATCACCTTCAAAAAATAATTGTGTTTCGCAGGTTTCAGATGTAACCTCGTCAATTAGCACTGTTAAGGAAAAATTAAGTTTGCTACTTGCAGCTCCCAAAATAATTTTATCAAATTCTTGTTTTTCATTAACTACCAATCTAATTTCTGGCATTCCTTTTAAACTGAATAAAAAAGATTCACCATCAACTTCAAATTTGTCTGTATTTTCAGGCATTATTTGTTCAAAATTATTGAGGTCAGATAAAAATTCAAAAAAATCTTTTTGAGATTTATTAATTACCGATTTTTTAGTTTCTAAATTCATAATTGTTTTATTTTTTCCATTCACTTGGATTTTCTCTCCAGCTATTTAATTCTACTAATTCTTTTTCAGAAATATAATTGCTTTCTAATGTTTGTTCCAATAAATGATTGTAATCACTTAAAGTTGTTAATTCGACATTGGCGTTTTCGAAATTCTCATCTGCAATTTTAAAGCCGTAAGAAAAAATAGCTAACATCCCTTTTACAATTGCTCCTTCTTCTTTCAATGCTTTAACGGCATTTAAACTGCTTTTCCCAGTACTTATTAAATCTTCTATAACAACAACCTTTTTATTTGGCTCTAGAAAACCTTCAACCTGATTTTTTCTTCCATGTTTTTTTGGCTCAGGCCTTACATATATAAACGGAACATTCAAATATTGCGCCACTAAAACCCCAATTGCAATGGCACCAGTAGCAACACCAGCAATTACATCTGGTTTTCCATATTTATCTTCAATAATTTTGGCTAAATTCTCTCTTAAATAGTTTCTGATTTTAGGATAAGAAAGCGTTGTTCTGTTATCACAATAAATAGGAGAATTCCATCCTGATGCCCATTTAAAAGGTTCGTTTGGTTGTAGCTTAATAGCTTTTATTTTTAATAAAAGTTCGGCTGTTTTTTTTGCAGTATCTTTGTTCATAATCATAATGCAAATGTATAAAGTTTTTATTAATGACTGTCCTATTATTTTAACGACAGATAAGAATTTTTTAACAAATTTTAAAAAAGTAATTTTCAGAGAGAATGATATTTTAGATTTTGTAAATAAAATTTATGCTGAAAAGCTACAGGGCATTTGTTTGGTTTGTAATAATATAGATGATTGTTGGTCTAAATTCCAAGCTGTTTTTAAAGTTCAAAAGGCGGCTGGGGGGAAAGTTTTGAACTTAAAGAATGAAACGCTTTTTATTTATAGATTTAATAAGTGGGATTTGCCTAAAGGTAAAATTGAAAAAGGAGAATCTCATAAAGAAGCTGCCATTAGAGAAGTAGAAGAAGAATGTGGGATAGAGAATTTAAGTGTTCAGAATAAGCTTGAGACAACATATCATATTTTTGAACACAACAACAATTATATTTTAAAAATCACTTATTGGTTTTTAATGACAAGCAATTATTTGGGAGAACTTACGCCTCAAACCGAGGAAGGAATTGAAATTGTAACTTTCTTAAATGAAATTGAAACAAAAAAAGCCTTGGACTGTACTTATGAAAATATAAAACTATTATTCTGAATGATTTAACGAATAACGATTTCGTTAACAATTACTTTTAAATTTCAACCTACAATTAAAAAAGGCTATATTTGCCGCTTTTTTAAACGAGCTTAAAAAGTTTATTTGCCAATGGAATGGCAAATAGCGAACAACATGTGACCGTTTAAAAAATAATATTTACACATGAAATTAACTTACTATGACTGAATTTATTGAGAAACGAGTAACTAATGTTAGAAATGATGTTTTATCTGGTATAACTGTTGCCTTGGCTTTGGTTCCTGAAGCGGTTGCTTTTGCTTTTGTAGCTGGAGTAGATCCACTTGTTGGATTGTATGCTGCATTTATGGTCGGACTTATAACTTCAATTTTTGGTGGAAGACCTGGGATGATTTCTGGAGCAACTGGAGCATTAGCAGTTGTGATGGTTTCTTTAGTTTCAGAAGGAAATGCGATGGGTGATCCTAGTGAAAATTTAGGATTGTATTATTTGTTTGCAACCGTAATATTAATGGGGGTCATTCAGTTTTTAGCAGGTGTTTTAAAGCTTGGTAAATTTGTACGACTCATTCCGCATCCTGTTATGATGGGATTTGTAAACGGATTGGCAATTGTAATTTTTCTATCTCAATTAGGAATGTTTAAAAAAACCATTGCAGGTGAAAAGGAATGGCTACAAGGAAATCAACTATTTTTAATGATTGGTTTGGTGGTTTTAACAATGCTAATTATGTGGGGTCTGCCAAAAATAAAACAAGCTAAAAAATTACCAGAAGCATTAATAGCTATTTTAGTAGTTAGTACCATTGCAATTCTTGCAAATTTAGATGTAGCTACAGTTGGGTCGTTTATTAAAGATGGAGGTGGAGAAGGATTAAAAGGTGGCTTGCCAACTTTAAATTTAGAAACTTTTTCAAAAGTTCCTTTTACTTGGGAATCGATCAAATTCATTTTACCATATTCTTTAATTCTTGCAGCAATTGGTTTAATTGAATCATTAATGACTTTAAATTTAATTGATGATTTAACCGAAACACGCGGAAACGGAAACAGGGAATGTATGGCGCAAGGTGGAGCAAATATCGTAACTGGTTTATTTGGCGGAATGGGTGGTTGTGCAATGATCGGACAATCAATTATAAATATAAAAGGTGGAGGTAGAGGCAGACTTTCAGGAATTGTTGCCGCTGTAATGTTACTTATGTTTATCCTTTTTGGTTCGTCTTACATTGAGCAAGTTCCAATTGCAGCACTAGTTGGAGTTATGTTTATGGTTGTTATAGGAACATTTGCTTGGAGTAGTTTTAGAATTATGAATAAAATACCAAGAGCTGATTTATTTGTACTGATTTTAGTTTCAGCATTAACAGTTATTTTCGATTTAGCAATTGCAGTAATTGCGGGAGTCATCTTTAGTGCATTGGTTTTTTCTTGGGAAAATGCTACTAGAATTAGAGCACGAAAAAGAACAAAAGAAGATGGAACTAAAATATATGAAATTTGGGGACCATTATTTTTCGGTTCAATAACGACATTTATGGAGAAATTTGATGTAAAGAACGATCCTGACTCAGTTGAAATAGATTTTGTTGAATCTCGTGTTGCAGATCATTCAGCTGTAGAAGCAATTTTTAATCTGGTTGAAAAATATGAATCTGCAGGAAAAAAAATTCATTTAAAACATTTAAGTGAAGAATGTAAGGTTTTACTGTATAAGTCTAGTTCAAAGTTTAGAGAAGTAATTATTGAAGCTATTGACGATCCACGTTATCATTTAGCCGCAAATCCAGAAGAATTTACAAAAGGATTGTTTGAATAAAAGTACGTCATAACGAGGAGTCATAGCGACGAAATTATCTTTCAATAGAATTAAGATTGCTTCACTGCACTTCGAGTACCTCAGTGACCTCTTTCGCAATGACGTTACTTTTCGTCATTACGAGGAGCGGTAGCGACGAAGTAATCTTTCTGTTGAAATACACAGATTGCTTCACTGTACTTCGAGTACCTCAGTGACCTCTTTCGCAATGACGGTTTTAACACTTCATCTTACAAAGAAGAATTTAAATAATGTAACCATTTTTTTTTGGTGTTAATATTTAAAGTAATTACCCTATCAAATACTTCAATTTTTGAAATTTTGTTAGGGTTTATTTTTTTTATTTGATAATCTAATCGTGAGGATTTATCATTTAAATCAAGACTACAAAGTTGCTTCCAAAACTCATAATTTAGTTTTATTGGATGTCCGTTTTCATCTTCAAAATGAGGAATTATAACACTATTTTCCTTTGATATAATATTATTTAATTCTATTGAATTTAAGATGGGGATATCTATAGGATTTATTACAATATCAATTTTGTCTGGAATATTTTTTAATACTTTTTGAAGTGTTGAAAAAGAGCCTTTTTCGGGTTTAGTATTTAAAACAACATTGACACTTAAATTTTGAAATTGAAAGGGTATTTGTTGCGCATTTTTCAACCAAGAAATGGCATTAAAATAATGTTGATAATTATAGCCTAGTCCAATATAAACTGTTGAGATATTTGATCTTGAAATTCGTTGAAGTTGTTCCAAAATCCAAAAGGTTTGTTTGTATTTAAGCAATCCTTTATCGACACCCATTCTTTCTGATTTTCCTCCTGCTAACAGGACAAAAATGGGATTACTTTTCATAATGAATTTTTAATAATTCTGCAGCAATACTTATGGCGATTTCTTTTGGAGTATGACCTCCTAAATCCAATCCCATTGGGCAATGGACTGGTTTAATTCCGTCTTTAAAATTCAACTCATTTCTTAGCATATTATTGAATTTATTTTTCTTGGTTTTACTTCCAATTAAACCAATATAGTTGGTTTTTTCACTTAAAGCTAATGCTGTAATTTCAAAGTCGAGTTTGTGATCGTGTGTCATAATAACGATGTAGCAATTCTCTCCCCAAACAACTTTTTGTTTGTATAAATCAAAATCAATATTCGAAAACTCAATTTCAGAGCTTAATTCTAATTGTTCTTGCCAATTTTCTCGGGTATCTAATAATGTAATATTAAAAGGAGTACCTGCTAATAAATTACATAATTCCATACCAATGTGCCCAGCACCAAAAAGGTATAAGTTAGGAGTTTTATTCATAGGTTCAATAATAAGCTCAACTTTTCCGCCACAGCATTGTTCAAATTCTGGTCCCAAAGTATAACTGAATTCTAAAATTTTGTTTTGTTGAATGGATTTTACAGCTTCTTCAATCACTTGAAATTCAAGTTTTCCGCCTCCAATAGTGCCAAAGATTTCTTTTTGTAAAGTCACAATCATTTTTGAAGCTACCTTACAAGGAGCTGAGCCCAACACTTTCGTTACTGTTACTAATGCAACAGGTTGTTTTTTTTCTTTAAAATTCCTTAGAATTTCAATCCAATTATTCATAAAATCTAAACTAATCCGTGACCAGACAAAGGTAAATTATAATATCGTTTTCCCGTTGCTTTAAAAATAGCATTTACAATTGCCGGAGCAATTACGGGTACTCCAGGTTCTCCAACACCAGTTGGGTTTTCAGTACTCTCCACAATTTCAACATGAATTTTTGGAGCATCAGGCATTCGAACCATTTTATAATCGTTGTAATTACTTTGTTCAATTGCACCGTCTTTTGCCGTTATTTTGCCATAATAAGCTAAAGACATTCCAAACACTGCTGAACCTTCCATTTGTGAACGCACCGTATTTTTATTCACAACCGTTCCACAATCAATAACGGTATGTACATTATGGACTTTTAATTTTCCTTCAATTACAGAAACTTCAACAATAGAAGCTACGTAAGAATAAAAACTATAATGAACTGCCAAACCTTGTGCATGACCTTCTGGCATTTCTTTACCCCAATCGGCATTTTTAGCAGCTTTGTTCAAAACATTTTTTAGTCGTGCAGTATCATATTTAATGGGATCTTGTGTGTCTTCAATACGATCTTTTCCAATTAAATTTAATCTAAATTCTAAAGGATCTTTATTTGCCGCATGTGCCAATTCATCGGCAAATACATTTATTGAAAATCCGTGAGGAATATTTATTACAGATCTTAACCAGCCAATTCTTACATGAGCTGGAGCTTGACCAACTTCTACTTTCATATTTTCAATGTCAAAAGGCACATTTGATGCACTTCCTATTTCCCAACCTGCGGCATAATCTATACCAGGGCTAAATGTTGAAATAATGGAAGGTAACGCAAATCGATGAAGCCAGCCTGAAACATTTCCATCCTTATTTAGTGAAGCTTTCATATACTGCGCACTTACTGTATGGTAATATCCGTGTTTTATATCGTCTTCTCGTTCCCAAACTACCTGTACAAGTTTATCACCCATAGCTTTTGAAAGCACTGTAGCCTCAACAATATAATCTGGTTTCGATTTTCTTCCAAATCCACCACCTAAAAAAGTTACATTTACAGTTACTTTTTCTTTCTCAGTTTGTAAAAACTCAGTCACTTCAGTTCTTGTAGCTTGTGGTTCTTGTGTTGGCGCCCAAACTTCACAAGTATCACCTTGTACCCAAGCAACGGCATTTGGCGTTTCCATTGGTGCATGGGACAAATGCGGTAACTGAAAAGTAGATTCCACTATTTTAGAAGCATTTTTAAAAGCACTATTTACATTACCAGTATCTTTTGAAACTTTCCCTTGTTTATGAACATTTTTGGTAATCATGTTCATATATTCTTCTGAATTGTAAACTTTATTATCACCAAAATCCCATTCAACGTTTAAAGCATTTTTGCCTTGAAAGGCAGCCCAAGTATTGTCTGCAACAACCGCTACGCCACCAAGTGTTCCAAATGGTCGATCAATTTTAGGAATTTCAATAACATCAATAACTCCTGCAATTTTTAAGGCTTCCGTTTTATCGAATGATTTTACAGTTCCAAAAGTTACGGGGCATCTTTGCACAGCTGCAAATTTCATATTAGGTAATCGCTTGTCAAAGCCAAAAATGGCACTTCCATTCGCATATTTTTCAACATCGATTCCTCTTAATTCTGAACCAATATATTTAAAGTCTTTTGGGTCTTTTAAAGTTACTTCAGTTGGAATTTCTAGTGTTTTAGCTATTTCAACTAAATCTCCAAAACCAATTTTCTTCCCTGATGAATGAATGATAAAATGATTTTCAGCACTACATTCTGATGCTGGAACTTCCCATTTTTGAGCAGCCGCTGCAATTAGCATCGCTTTTGCAGTTGCTCCCATTTGACGCATGGTTGTATATAAATAACGAATACTTCTAGAACCATCTGTATTTTGATCTCCATATTTTTTATCTCCAGTAGCTTGTTTTATAGATACTCTTTCCCAATCTGCTTCCATTTCGTCAGCAATTACTGAAGGTAATGATGTTCTTACTCCATTTCCCATTTCTGAACGAGAAGCAACTAAAACTAAACTTCCATCCGAATTTAATTGTACAAATAAATTTGGATTAAAATCTATTAAGTTTTCTGGTGCTTTTTCCTTATCTGAAAAAACGGATGTGTTACACGCTAAAATTAATCCACCTGATGCTAAACCAATACTTTTAACAAAACTTCTACGACTTATGTTTTTTATAGCTCCCATAATTAGTTTTGTTTTTTTAGTTCAACTGTTTTGTGAATCGCGTTTTTAATGCGCTGATACGTTCCACATCTACAAATATTTCCAACCATTGCTTCATCAATATCTTTATCTGTCGGATTTTCATTTTTATCCAATAAAGCCGTTGCCGCCATTAATTGTCCTGGCTGACAAAAGCCACATTGTGGCACATTTAAATCTACCCAAGATTGTTGAAGCAATTGTAAATTTTCCGATTCACCCTCAATAGTAATGATATTTTTTCCTTCTCCAAAAGAGGTTGGTATTTGACAAGACTGAACGGGAGAACCATCAATTAATACTTTACACGAGCCACATACGCCAATTCCACAACCGTATTTTGTTCCTGTAAGTCCAATGATATCTCTAATTGCCCAAAGTAAAGGCATTGTTGGATCAACCTCTATCGAGTGTTTTTCACCATTAATTTGAAGTGTAATCATTTAATTTTTTATTTGTAGTTAGTAAAGAAGTCCAATTTAAGGTTTTTTTAATAAATGCTTTTTCAAGAATTTTATATTAACAGAATCTTAACGGAAGGTTGTTGTCTAAGAGTACTGAAAACGTCATTCTGAACTTGTTTCAGAATCTCATTTGAGCAATCACAATTCTTTTAACGGAATTACCTCACCAGAATACATATTTCCTAATTGAATTTCTCCTACTCGTACCCTAACCAATCTTAAGGTTGGAAAACCAACTGCTGCTGTCATTTTTCGCACTTGCCTAAACTTTCCTTCTGTGATTATTACTGAAATCCAACTAGTTGGGCCGTGACGATTATCTCTTATTTTTTTACTTCGTTTGGGGAATTCGGGAGTTTCTAAAAGCTTATAAACTTTACAGGGTTTTGTTATATAGCGTTTGCCTTCAAAACCAATTTCTACGCCATTTTTTAGAAGTTCTATTTTGGTTGAAGGAATGTCTCCATCCACCTGCACGAAGTATTCTTTTTCAATAGTTTTACTTCTGAATAATTCACTCATTTGTCCGTCGGTTGTAAGTAGGAGTAAACCTTCAGATTTCTCGTCTAATCTTCCAATTGCCATCGTATTTTCTGGAAAGTTTGAAAGTTCGCCAAGCAACTTTTTTTTATGTTTGCTAACGTCGTTGTTTATAAACTGACTTAAATAACCAAAAGGCTTGTATATTTTAAAGTGCTGATGTTTAATGTTGTCCATTCAATATTTTAAAAACCAATTCTTTAGAAAGTGTTTGTCCATTTGCTTTTTTTCGAATTACATCAAAAGAATATACAAAGTCGCAGCCATTTTTATAATTACTACATCCATAAGCTGACTTCCCTTTTAAAATAGCTCCTTTTTTACATTTTGGGCATTTTATTTCATCTGGAATGGATGTTTTTTTCTCTTCAAACTTCAAATTAAAACTTTCATCAAAACGAACCAATCCCTCAACTTTTTCAGAATCTTTTTTGAACCCTTTTAAATTAACTGTACAGCCTTTTTGAATAAGCCGAATGTATTGGTTTTCCGATATTTTTTTATCTAAAAAAGTGAAAGGTAATTTAAAGTTACATCCGCTTTTATAATTACTACATCCAAAGGCTGAAGTTCCTTTTAAAATAGTTCCTTTTTTACATTTCGGGCAAACTTCCTGAGAAATTCCTTTTTTCTTTGCCATTGCTGCTGAGGCAGGAATCTTAATTTTTTTAGTAGCAGTAGTATGTGAAATATTGGCTCTTTTAGTTTCTGAACGAACTTCATATACCAATTGATCTACCATTAACTTCATATTTTTTATAAAAGTACCAGCGTTAAAAGTACCTTGCTCAATTTCTTTTAAACGTTTTTCCCAACGACCAGTTAATTCAGCCGATTTTAATAATTCATTTTGAATAGTATCTATTAACTGTATTCCAGTTTCAGTTGGAATTAGTAATTTCTTTTTTCGAATAATATACTTTCTGCGAAATAGCGTTTCAATAATATTTGCCCGAGTAGAAGGACGACCAATGCCGTTTTCTTTCATGAGCTCTCGCATTTCATCGTCATCAACTTGTTTTCCAGCCGTTTCCATAGCTCTTAAAAGCGTAGCTTCGGTAAAATTGTTTGGAGGTTTGGTCTGTTTTTCTAAAAAAGATGGAATATGTGAACCTTTTTCACCTTTTGTAAAAGTGGGTAAAATTCCAGTTTCTTTTACCTTTGAATTTGTCATGCTGAGCGAAGTCGAAGTATCGAATACAATTCTCCAACCTTTTTCTAAAATTTCTTTTCCGGTTGTTTTAAAAGTTACATCATCGGCTTTACCAATTACAGCAGTATTTGAAACTTTACAGTCATCATAAAAAACAGCAATAAATCGTTTTACAATAATATCATACACTTGTTGCTGATTGTATTGTAAATTTATTTGAACACCCGTAGGAATAATAGCGTGGTGATCGGTAACTTTTTTATCGTTAAATACTTTCGCCGATTTCTTTATTTTTTTTTCTAATAAAGGTTGCGTAAGTGAACTATAATTGGTTAAGTTTTTTAAAGTGCCCGCAACTTTAGGATAAACATCATTAGGTAAAAAGGTAGTGTCAACTCTTGGGTACGTAACCGCTTTTTGCTCGTATAATTTTTGAACTATTTTTAAGGTTTCATCAGCTGAAAATCCAAATTTATTATTACAATAAACTTGCAAACCAGTTAAATCGAATAATTTTGGTGCGTATTCTTTTCCTGCTTTTTTAGTGATGGAGACAATTTCAAAATCGCTTTCTTTTACCTTGTTGGCGAATTTTTCACCTTCCTCTTTTTTTAAAAACCTACCTTCTTCACAATTAAATAATGTTTCTCGGTACAGGGTTTGCAATTCCCAATAGGCCTGAGGTTTAAAGTTTTCAATTTCTTTAAAACGATTTACCACCATTGCTAAACTTGGAGTTTGTACACGCCCCACAGATAGCATTTGTTTGTAGCCACCGTGTTTTACGGTGTACAATCGGGTGGCATTCATTCCTAACAGCCAGTCTCCAATAGCACGAGAAAAACCAGCATAGTATAAATTATCATAATTTTCAGAAGGTTTTAAATTCTGAAATCCTTCTTTAATAGCCTCTGTTGTTAATGAAGAAATCCATAAACGCTCCACTTTTCCTGTGTAGCCAGCTTGGTTTATAACCCACCTTTGAATAAGTTCTCCTTCTTGGCCAGCATCCCCACAATTAATAATAACATCGGCTTTGTCAAATAAGCTTTTTACAATATTAAATTGCTTTTGAATACCATCATTTGAAGTAACTTTTGTTTGAAATTTTTCAGGCAACATTGGTAAGTTATTCAAATCCCAGCTTTTCCAATGCGGTTTGTAATCGTTGGGTTCAAATAAAGTACATAAATGCCCAAAAGTATAAGTAACAGCATAACCATTGCCTTCAAAATACCCATCACGCTTCGTGTTTGCTCCTAATACAGTAGCAATTTCTCGGGCAACACTTGGTTTTTCAGCTATACAAACTTTCATCTGAGATTGGTTTTCAGGAAACGCAAAATACTAAAATTTAACTAAAGAATAGCTGGAAACTACAACTGCTTTTCAATAAAAAGAATGGACTCTGAGTTGAAAATTGTTGCTTGTTCAATATTAACTACATGTCCGCAGTTTTTAACAACCATTAATGTGGCATATATGTGGTCGGTTACAACCTTTCTAATTGCTGGCAAAAACAAATGATCTTCCTCACCCATAATGTAAAAAGCAGGTATTTTTATATGATTTGTTCTAAAAAAATGCAATAATGGGTTAATTTCTGAAGTTAATTTAAACCAACGAATGAATTCTTTTTGGTATAATTTTTTCGCTTCGTTTACGAAAATTAGTCTTGATTTTTTATGATTTTTTTTTCGGCATTATGATAAATGCAAACAACTTATAAAGCAATAAATAAGGCACCACAGATTTAAACAAAACACCAACTTTCATTAAAATTTGAGATTTTAAATTTAGTTGCATTATAGCACCATCCATAATCATACTTTTTACACGTGCTGGGTATTTTTCGGCTAAATTTCTAATTAAAATAGTGCCTAAAGATATCCCTGTAAAATGAGAACTTTTTATTTTTAAAAAGTCAATAACTTCAACAATATCGTGAGTAATGGAATCGAATGTGTATTTTTCTTTAAAAGTATCTTTTAATGCCAGTTTACTTGCTCCATGGCCTCTTAAATCTAATACAAGCACATTAAATTTATTGCTAAAAGATCTTATTTGTTTAAACCAAATTGAAGAACTACCACCAGCGCCATGAACAAAAGTGACCCATTCGTTGGATTTTTCATTCGGATATATGGTATAATTAAGCAATATGTTTAAATTTTTGAGTTGCTAAAATAAGTAAAATGGATGAATTGCATTCAACTTAGAAATAATTTGTGAATGTTTTAAGATAATTTAAAAACCTACGAAACTTTATTATTTTAATGATATATTTATCAAAATCAACAAAAGCTAAAATTTATTTTAATGAAATCATATACAATTCAAGAAATTGCAACACTCGTAAAAGGAGAATTAATAGGGAATACAACTCAAACAATTACAGGTCCAGAGGAATTGAAAAGAGCTACCGAAAATCAAATAAGTATTGTTGGGAGTTCTAAATATATAAAATTTTGGAATAATTCTAAAGCTTGTGCGGCAGTTGTAAACGAGAATTTGGAAATTGAAACTAGTGATAATAGAGCAATTGTTAAAGTTGAAAATGCTGAGTTGGCAATGGCAACTTTGCTGGATGTATTTAGTCCAAAACCACCAAAATTTAATTTCGACATACATCCAAGTGCAGTTATTGAAGATTCGGCAATTATTGGTGAAGGATGTAAAATTGGAGCAAATTGTTATGTTGGAAATAATGTTGAGTTGGGCGATAATGTTGTTTTATATGCTGGTGTAAATATTTTTGACGAAAGTAAAATTGGAAATAATACAACCATTTGGTCAGGAACTGTAATTCGTGAAAGAAGCATAATTGGAAGTCATTGTATTTTTCATACAAACGTGAGTATTGGGGCAGACGGATTTGGATATAGACCAAGTGAAGATGGTAGGGGATTGGTTAAAATTCCACATATTGGAAATGTTGTTATCGGTAATGGCGTAGAAATAGGCGCAAATTCTGCTGTTGATCGTGCAAAATTTAGCTCAACAATTATAGGAGACGGTTGTAAAATTGACAATTTAGTTCAAATTGCTCATAATTGCGTGTTGGGAAGATCTTGTATTATGGCAGGAAGTAGTGGATTGGCAGGTTCTGTAACTTTAGGTGACGGCGTTATAATTGGAGGAAGCTCTTCTATAAAAGATCATTTGACCATTGGTTCGGGAGCTGTAGTTGGTGGTGGCTCAGGAGTTATTAGTAACGTTCCGGCAGGTAAAACAGTGGTGGGTTATCCAGCAGCTGATTCACGTGAAATGATGAAGCAATGGGTTGCTTTACGAAAAATGGCGAGAAGCTAATTACTTCTTACTCAAAACACTTTTTGGAACGAGTTCGGAAATATCACCTCCGTGATAATAAACGTCTCTTACAATACTAGAGCTAATAAATGATGTTGTAGCCGAAGTTAATAAAAACACCGTTTCAATATTGGCCAATTTACGATTCGTTTGTGCAATTGCTTTTTCAAATTCAAAATCGGCAGGATTTCTTAATCCTCTCAAAATGAATTCTACCCCTTGCGATTTGCAAAACTCAGTGGTTAAACCAGAATAAGTGGTTACTGAAATTTTTGGCTCGTCTTTATAATTTTCTTTTATAAAACGGACTCTTTCCTCCAATGTAAACATGTATTCTTTTATTGAGTTTACCCCAATGGCAATAATTATTTCATCAAATAAAGGCAAAGCTCTATTAATAATGTCAACATGACCTAATGTAATTGGATCAAATGACCCAGGGAATATTGCTTTTTTCATGATTAGTTTTTTAAAGCCATGACAATGGCATTATGAAATAATGCTGATAATGAAATACCAGCAGCTTCTGCTTGTTGTGGAATTAAACTTGCTTCTGTTAACCCAGGTACGGTATTCATTTCTAAAAAATGAGGTTCATCATTCACTAAAATAAATTCTGAACGAGAAATACCACTCATATTTAAAGATTTGTACACTTTTTTAGCAACCTTCTCTAGTTTTTTATGTGTACTTTCTGAAATCCGTGCCGGTGTAATTTCTTCAGATTTACCTAAGTACTTGGCTTCATAATCGAAAAAATCATTATCGGTAACAATTTCTGTCATTGGTAAAACTTTCAAGTCGTTTTTATATTCCAAAACTCCAATCGTTATTTCTGGGCCATCTAAAAATTCTTCAATTAAAATGGCGGAATCTTCTTTATATGCTTTTTCTATTGCTGGAACAAGTTCATGTATCGATTTTACTTTAGAAATTCCAAAGCTAGAACCCGCATTGTTTGGTTTTACAAAACAAGGCAATCCTACTTTATCAATGATATTATGTTCATTAATTTCATCTCCTTTATTCAAATAAACCGATGTTGCAGTTTTTATACCATATTCTTTAACAACACTTAATGTATCGCGCTTATTAAACGTTAATGCCATTTGATAAAATGGAGCAGAAGTATGCTTTAATCCTAACAAATCTAAATAAGCGATGATAACTCCGTTTTCACCAGGATTACCGTGAATGGCATTAAAAACACAATCGAATTCAATTTTAGTTGAATTCAGAGTAAATGTAAAATCGTGTTTATTAATCGGGAATTCATTTAAATCATCATCAACAACAATCCACTTATCTTTTAAAATATGAATTTTATAGCAATTGTATTTGTCTTTTGGTAAATTTTTATACACCACATTACCACTCTTCAAAGAAATTTCTACTTCCGAGGAGTAACCACCCATTATTATGGCAATATTTTTTTTCATTTGTTGTTTAGGTTTCATACAAACTTACTATTTAAAGTTGAATGTTGAAAAGATTTTAAAATTGAAAATTATATTGAATAGGTTTTCGTTATTTGTAAGTTGGTTTTTATAAAGTATCTTTGAACCCTTAAAAATATTAGAATGAATATACTAAATTTCTTGAAGTCTAATACATTTTGGAAAAACGTAGCAATTGCCGGAGTTGGGCTTATTGTATTTATTTTTGCTGTAATGAAATGGTTAGATATTACTACCAATCATAATCAGAAAATTGAAGTGCCAGATTTAAGTAAAATGAGTTTGACCAATGTTGTTGAAACGTTAGACGAATTAGATTTGAAATTTGTGGTCATAGATTCTGCAAGTTACAACCCAAACTATCCTAAAAAATCGGTGATTGAACAAAATCCTGAAGCTGGCGATTTTGTAAAAGAAAACAGAAAAGTATATTTAACACTGAACCCGTCTGGTTATAAAAATATTGAAGTTCCAAATTTATTAGGAAGAACAAAACGACAAGCATCGTCTCATTTACAAGCTATTGGATTTAAAATTCATCCAATACCAATTTATGTTTCCGACATTGCAAAAGACGTAGTGAGAGGTTTAATTTATAATGGTAAAACCATTGAACAAGGAACGAAACTACCTAAAAACACAGTGATTAAACTAAGATTAGGAGACGGAAAAGGAAAGGGAAGATACATTCAAAAAGACGATAGCCAAGACTAATGGAATCACCAGAATTAGAAAAGGAAGAATTTTACGAGCATTTTAATTACGTGGCGCATGAAGGTCAAGAACCTTTGCGTGTAGATAAATTTTTAATGAATTTTATCGAAAATGCCACTCGAAATAAAATTCAACAAGCGGCAAGAGCAGGAAATGTTTTGGTAAATGATGTTGCCGTAAAACCAAATTATAAAGTAAAACCGAATGATGTAGTTCGTGTTGTATTGGCACATCCACCTCACGAAAATTTATTAGTTGCTGAAGATATTCCGTTAGATATTTTGTTTGAAGATGACCAAGTAATGGTGGTAAACAAACCAGCCGGAATGGTGGTGCATCCAGGTCACGGAAATTATTCGGGAACTTTGGTAAATGGTTTAATCCATCATATCGAAAATTTACCAACCAACTCCAACGAACGCCCAGGTTTGGTGCATAGAATTGATAAAGATACCAGCGGATTGTTGGTCATTGCAAAAACTGAATTTGCGATGGCACATTTATCGAAACAATTTTACGACAGAACCACCGAGCGTTTGTATTATGCCATTGTTTGGGGGAATGTTGAAGAAGAATCTGGCACTATTGAAGGAAATATTGGTAGAAGTTTAAAAAACAGATTGCAAATGAGTGTTTTTCCTGAAGGCGATTTTGGAAAACACGCAGTTACACATTATAAAGTTATTGAGCGTTTTAGCTATGTTACCTTGGTGCAATGTAAACTAGAAACCGGAAGAACACACCAAATACGTGCACATTTTAAACACATTGGTCACACACTTTTTAACGATGAACGTTATGGAGGTGACGGTATTTTAAAAGGAACCACATTTACTAAGTACAAACAGTTTGTCGATAATTGTTTTAAGGTGTTGCCTAGGCAAGCTTTGCATGCTAAAACTTTGGGTTTTGAGCATCCAACTACAAAAGAATTTCTACGTTTTAATTCTGATATACCACACGATATGGTGGATTGTTTAGAAAAATGGAGAAATTATACTGTGAATCAGAAAGAGTAGGTTTTTGATTGTTACGCTTATCGGTTTTGTACAAGGTTTAGTTGCGTGTTTCAGCAACTAATTATACACGGCTTAAGTTAGCATAAGTATTCTACTCTATTCCGAAGTTTATTGGATTTCCGAAACCGTAGCCAATATTTGAATTCCAATATCCATAAGACCATAAGTCTCCTGTAGATTGTAAGGTGTAAACATCGTTGTTTTCCCAAGAATAGAATCCTTCATTTCCTATTTCAGAGTTTCTGTAAAATCTAATTTCAAAATGCAAATGTGCTCCTCCCATAGTTCCTGAATATAAATTTTTAGAAACAAGGTCGCCCTTATTAACATATAATCCATTAAGTTGTATCGATTGACTTTCGTCTAAATCTAAATCAATATGTGCATAAAGAGTGACTAACTTTCCAATATTGTTATTGTCAGAATTCTTAATTTCTTTAGTAATTGTTAAATAATGTCTATATTTTGGACTGTCCCTATAGGTGTTAATTATTCCTTCGTGAGCAGCATAAAGAGTAACATCTAATGGGTTGGTTGGATGTAAATCTATTGCTGGATGATGTTGTGATGTTCCTCCTGGTCCAATTCCTGTTCCAAACATTCTGTTTGTTGAATAAGTTATTATTTCTCCACTAGGATTTTGAAAAGGATGTTGGTATTCATTAAGTCTTGAAAAGTGAATGGATTTATTAATTTCATCTCTCAAATCATTCTCATTAGTATCGTAATAGTTAGGTGTTAAAAAGTCTTGATGTATTCCATTTTCATTGATTTCATAAGATATTTGCTCTATAAAGTCAGTCGTGTCATCTTTTTTACAACTTGATGAAAATATTAATATTAATAGGATTAGATAGGATGTCATTTGATTCATAATTTTCAGTTTTTTATTTAGACATAAAAATTGATGAATGGTTTAATTACATAGAATAATTTGAATTATCAGTGGCTGTTCCATATTTATGCTAACGTTAAAATAAAATTAGTTTTAATTGAGCTTATTGGTTGATAAGCTTTTGCTTTAAGAAGCAAACTAAATTATAATTAGGTTTAATTTTGAACTAATACAAGATATAGTGGTTTTTTGGATAAATTATACGCTAAATCAGAAAGAGTAGGTTTTTGAGAGTTATGCTTCTTGTTCTGGCTAAACTAGTTTTAATACTTTATAGGTTTTGTTGGCGATTGGTTATGGTTCTTTTCTTCTCAACACTAACCATTTAATAAAATAGACTAAAATGGCTAACCAAGCGATTGAAGTTAAGATGCCTTTTAGTACAGTAAATGAGCTTGAGATAAGCACAACCGATTCCGTTATCTCTATTGATTTTGAAATCATTAGAATGATACAGATGTTTTCTGAGTAATCAAAAATCATTGCTAAAAATGGAACAATTAGCATTAATGATCTTAACTTATCCTTCACCTTAATAAGACGAAATAAAAGACTGCTTAAAAATAGAGCCAATAGAACAGGGTAAAATAGGTCTAATAATGTTAACTGTGGAAAGAGGTATAGTTGAGTAGTTTCATCGTTCAAGTTGTTTAGAATAGATTCTGTCATAGATACTGAATATCCAAAAGTTTGCAAGTCGAAAGCTTTGGTTTCTATTTGATTGTTTATTACTGGAAAAGTAAATACCATCATAGATAGTAAAACGAGATGACTGATGATAAAAAGAATACCGATATTCTTTATTGAAGATGTCTTTTGCAGTAAGGTTGTGAAAATTGACATAATTTATGTTTTAATTTGAATTCAAAGGTTGTCATTTTCAAATGAGGATTCATTAACAAATGATAAGGATTAAGATTGTGTTCTTAACCTGCTTAAAGAAATGGTTGTAATGCCTAAGTATGATGCTATGTCAATATGCGATATTAGATTTTCTATATTCGGGTAATTCTTTCTTAATAGAAGTAATCGATCTTTCCCTTTAAGTGATGCCAAGGCAATTTCTTTTTGGATCTTTGCCTCTAGTTCATTTCTTAAAACTGAATTTCCGAAATCTCTAATTTCTAGATCTTCAATCATTAGTTTTTCAAACTCTGTGGCATTGATAGTAGCAATCTCAACATCAGTTAATGCTTGTATATTAAGGATTGATGTACCTTGTTTATTTCTGGTAGTACTTGGTGAAATTATCGAATTAGACATAAAAAAAGAAATTGTAACACTTTCCCCTTCAGGTGTATTAAGGAAACTTTTACAGATTCCTTCAATTAAAAAATACTCCCGATTATTCTTTTGTCCAACTGTAGTGATTAATTCTCCTTTTTTGATATAAATGTATTCAACTAGGTCGTTTATTTTCCTTAATGACTTGTCAGAAATTGAAGTTACAGAATTGATGATTGGGATAATTTTATAGCACATGAATAATATAAACTCAACGTTAAAATAAAATCAGTTTTAATTGAGTTTATTGGTTGATAAGCGAATTTCCAATTTTTTACTTTAAGAAGCAAACTAAATTATTTTTTGGGAATTAAATTTATTAGCTGTTTTTATTTGTTTTGAATATACTTTTCAAAGGCATCGTTGTAATAAATGGTAATTTCATCACCTATGGCAATGGCTGTTTTTGCAGCAAATGTTTGAATTTGGTTTGTGAAATCACGTTCAATAATTTGGGCATTCGGTTTGCTGCTGTGGTTAAAAAAACTTCCCACATCACTTAAACAAATGGCATCATATTTATCTGTCCAAGGAAATTGGAGTGTGGCTAATAATTCAGGTAAATTTTCATTTACGTGAACCAGCACCATATGGCTTTCTACTAATATTGTTCCTTTTGTAATATTTTCTGTGGCAAAAACACCTTTTCCGTGTAGTGGAGATTGTTTTATTTTAATAAGATGACTCATACGTTTATTTGTTGTTAGGTTACAGGATAATTCTTTTCATTGTCCCATTGAGTGTTCTAAGATATCTCCAGGTTGGCAATCTAATGCTTCACAAACAGCATTAAGAGTACTAAACCGAATCGCTTTTACTTTCCCAGTTTTTAGTTTAGATAAATTTGCCAAGGAGATATTTACAGTTTCCGATAATTCGTTAAGCGACATTTTTCGTTTTGCCATCATAACATCGAGGTTTACAATAATTGCCATAGTTTAAACAGTTTCTTCTAGTTCTTCTTGATATTCAACTCCTTTTGAAAAAATAGTCGCAATAACATAAATTACGGCTGCCATTAAAATAAATGCTTGACTATCCGCCCAAAACTGGTTTAGTGAATCAATAATATATCCATGATGTTGCAAATTTTTAGCACTCTGACGTGCAATATAACTTAATGACCCAATTGACAGTGTGTAGTAACTAATTTGTGAAATCTGTTTTGAAACAAAATTGTTGAATGGTTTTGATAAATTAATTTTATGTAACAGTTTAATAACGATGTAAAATAAGTATGCTTTCAGAATAGAGATGAACAATACAAAACTGTACATACTAAAAAAAGCCCATTTACTACGGTTATACATTTCGCTTAAATCCAATTTTTGATATAGATTTTGGACAAATTCAGGATTGTATAAAATAAAATTTACAATCAAGCCTCCTACTTCAATGCATAAGCCAACGAAGATAATCCAAGCAACAATTCTAAGACCTTTAAATACGAAGTTATTTGTTTTTGATATAATGAGTAGTTTAAATTATATTACAAATATAGATAAAAATATATCGATAAACAATAAAAATATTATCTTTAAAGATAATTTATTCAAAACTGAAATAAAACTGACTAATTAAAGGTTAGAACTAGTCTCCATTTTGGTGATTAGTTCTTTTTTTACAGCTATTTTATTAGTTACGTATCTCTTTTTTGGTACTAATTTTGTGGATTAATTATAGTATATTTATGTATTAAAAAAACACCATGAAAAATATATTTGACAATTCGATTTTAGTCGTATTCCTATGTTTATTTTCTAGCTTTTTATTTGCTCAAGAAAAAACCATTACTGGCAATGTTACGACATTAAAAAATATTGTAGTTGTCAATGCACAAATTAAAGTCTCAAGCAACGGTATGGAAGTATTGACCGATTCTATGGGGAATTTCAAAATAAATTGTGCAACTAAAGATAAAATTAAAATCAGTGCAAACGGATTTTATTCTCAAAAAGTTAAAATTGACAAAATGAGTAAAGAATTACGTATTGATCTTAAAATGAAACCAAAAGAAAAAAATCTTGATGTAGCCATTGGGTATGGACATATTAAAGAAAGCGATAAATCGTATGCTTTAAATACTATTGTAAATGACAATTTTGAATTTAGTAAGTACTCAAATGTGATAGAGCTTATTATTAATAGTTCACCTTCAATAACAATGAGTGGAGGAGGGTTTGTAATTCGAGGAGAAAGCTCAATACTTGGCTCAAGTGCGGCTTTAATTGTGATAGATAATATGGCTTCAACTATGTCACAATTAACCTCATTATCACCTCATAGCGTAAAAAGTGTAAGTGTTTTAAAGGGCGGAGCTGCGGCGATATATGGTTCTAGAGGCGCAAACGGTGTAGTAATCATTACAACGAAAAGAGGTAAAGACTAGGGTCTAAAAAAAATAACAAGACCATTTTTCGAATAATTTTTAGACATTAAAAATTAAAAATGCCTTAGCTTTGTCAAATACCTTAAAAATAGGTATTTGATAAAAACAATATGGAAGAACTTACCCTCACAACACCAGCACTTTTATTTTCGGCAATTTCCTTAATTATGTTGGCTTATACAAATAGGTTTTTGGCGTATGCGGCAGTCATTAGAAATTTACATGCGGTTTATTTAGAAAAAAAAGATAAGACTTTATTGCGCCAAATAGAAAATCTAAAATTACGAATTAACCTAACACGTTGGATGCAAATTTTTGGTATTTCAAGCTTGCTTTTATGTGTTTTAACAATGTTTCTTATTTATATAGATCAACACATAATTGCCGTTTGGATTTTTGGAATTGCATTGATATTTCTAATCATATCCTTGGGATTATTAATTAAAGAAATTCAAATTTCGGCTAAAGCACTTAATTTTCATATTAGTGATATTGAAAATCATTTAAAGAAGAAATAGAAAATGAAAGAAATTAACTTAGAAAATTGGTCTAGAAAAGTACAATTTGATTTTTTTAAAAACTATGAAGACCCGTTTTTTAATATCACAGGAAATTTAGAAGTTTCCAATTTATATAATTATTGTAAAAAGCATCATTTGTCCTTTTTTTTGGCGGGTTTATTTGTCGCAAACAAAGCTATGAATGAAATTCCGGCTTTTAAATTGCGTTTAAAAGAAGGTAAAGTCTTGGCGTTTGATAAAGTTCATATAGATTCTACAGTTTTAAATGAAGATAACTCTTTTTCGTTCTGTCATTTCGAAACTGCAACAACACTTTTAGATTTTATTAAAAATGCCGAAGAAGTATTAAATAATCATAAAAATGGTATCGTTGACGGCTCTCATGTGTATGATTTAGATGTAGCTCATAGCACAACAATTCCTTGGGTATCAATAACCGGTTTTAAACATGCACGTAACGGGAATGAAAAAGATATAGGAATTCCAAAATTAGTTTTTGGAAAGTTTTATGAGGAGAATGATAAAAAAATAATGCCTTTTTCGGTTGAAGTTCACCACGCATTAATGGACGGAATTCATGTAGGCATATTGTTTGAGAAAATGCAAGAGTTTATAAATGGGTTAACATAGATTTCGTTTATTTTAAAATAGTTTTATTGTATTATAATTAGTTATTATTACGTGTAAAGAGTAGTACTTTTACAACACAATGAAGATTAAAGAACTCATACTATTTACCAACAATTTAGATTTACAAATAGATTTTTATTCTACTGTATTAGAGCTACCAATAGAAATTTCAACACCAGAATTCACTAGTTTTAGAATTGGAGAATCTATACTAACATTTAAGTATAGAAACGATACAACCCCATATCATTTTGCATTTAACATTCCTTCCAATAAAGAAAAAGAAGCGCTCTATTGGTTAAAGGAACGTGTTGATATTTTAGGTTTTGATGATGAAGAAATTATTCACTTTTCTAACTGGAATGCAAAGGCTATTTATTTTTATGATTTAGATAAAAATATTGTAGAATTTATATCAAGAAAGAATATGGATTTAGATTCTGAGCAAAAATTTTCATCCAAAGAAATTTTTAATATTGGTGAAATAGGATTGCACTCTGAAAATATTGAAGAAACTATTCATAAATTAAATGACATTAAAAAAACAACTATTTATAGTGGTGATCTGGAACGATTTTGTGCTGTAGGGGATGAGAATGGATTGTTTATTGTTGCAAATAGTAAGTTGAAAAAATGGTTTCCAACAGGAGATGAAATTTACGAATCAGATTTTATTGTAAAAGGAGATTTTAATTTTGAGTTTAAAAAAGGAGAAATAATTGAAATAGTATAAATTTGTTTCAGTAAAAAAAATATACAAACACATGAAAATTGTAATATCACCAGCCAAGTCATTAGATTTTGAAACACAAACACCAACAAATGAGTTCACAGAAGGTATTTTTTTAAAAGAAGCTGAACGATTAAGTAAAGTTTTAAAGAAAAAATCACCAAGAGTTTTGTCAAAATTAATGAGTATTTCACCAAATTTAGGAGAACTAAATTGGCAACGAAACCAAGATTGGTGTTTGCCATTTAATTTAGAGAATGCGAAGCAAGCAGTTTTTGCTTTTAATGGTGAAGTATATAATGGTCTAGATGCTTATACACTTTCTGAAGATCAAATTTTTCAATTACAAAGTAAATTAAGAATTTTATCTGGACAATATGGTATTTTGAAGCCTTTAGATTTAATGCAACCATATCGATTAGAAATGGGCACTAAGTTAAAAGTAGCTACTCGAGAAAATTTATATAAATTCTGGGGGAATAAAGTTACCAATGCCTTAAATAATGAATTGGAGAAAGAAGAGGTTTTTGTAAACTTAGCAAGTAATGAATATTTTAAGGTTGTAAATACAAAACTTTTGAAAGCTGATGTAATTACACCTGTATTTAAAGATTATAAGAACGGACAATTAAAAATGATTTCATTTTTTGCTAAAAAGGCGAGAGGTTTAATGGTGCGATATATTATTGATAATAAGATTAATACTGTTGAAGATTTAAAAGGGTTTAACTATGAGGGTTATGCCTTTGATGGTAATTTGTCTTCTGATAAGGAGTTAGTATTTACGAGATAAGTTCTTGGAATATTTTAAAAACAAAAAAACCTGCAATTTGCAGGTTTTTTTGTTTTTTGAACTAAAAGAAACTTTAGTAAGCAGCTTCTTGTCCTAATTCTTTCACTAATAAATAATAAACAATTGCTCTATATTTATTTCTGTTAGATTTTCCAACTTTGTCCATTACAGATGCAATAGCAGCATCCAATTTTGGTCCGTCAGCTAAACCTAATTTCTTCATTAAGAAGTTTTTCTTAACAGTTGCAAGTTCATCTTTACTAGATCCAGAAACAGTTTCTGCATCAGCTTTGTAAATAGATGGTCCTAAGCCTTTTGTAACTTTTGCTAATAAATCAGCATCACATTTAAGACCTAGCTTTTTCATTTCAGCTTCGTATTGTGCTATTTTTTCGTCTAATTTACTCATAGTGTCTTTATTTTTTATTTATAATAAGAGTTTTACCAAATATAAAAAATATATTTTGATTTTTTCTTAATGTTGTTAACAATCTGTGATATTCAAATAAATCCATAAACCACCTTTATATTCTAAAACATTCTTTATTGACGACGAAGTATATTTAAAAATGACATTTAGTTCAGTTCAAAATTGGAATTCTGACAACTTGGCATAAATTTTTTATTGGCATAATCATTGACTATTTGAAAGTGTTAGTATAAAAATTAGAAACAAAAAACATATATTATGAGTAAGATTATAGGAATAGATTTAGGAACAACCAACTCTTGTGTTTCTGTAATGGAAGGGAATGAGCCAGTGGTTATCCCTAATGCAGAAGGTAAAAGAACTACACCCTCAATAGTAGCATTTATTGAAGGTGGAGAGCGTAAAGTTGGAGATCCAGCAAAACGACAAGCGGTAACAAATCCGTTAAAAACTATTTATTCAATCAAACGTTTTATGGGTAATAAATATTCTGAATCTAAAATGGAGGCAGAACGTGTACCTTATAAGGTCGTAAAAGGAGATAACGACACGCCACGTGTTGATATTGATGGGAGATTGTACACGCCACAAGAAATTTCGGCAATGGTGCTTCAAAAAATGAAGAAAACTGCTGAAGACTATTTAGGAACTGAAGTTGCTGAAGCTGTTGTAACGGTACCAGCATATTTTAACGATGCACAACGTCAAGCAACTAAAGAAGCTGGTGAAATTGCAGGTTTAAAAGTTAGTAGAATTATTAACGAGCCTACTGCTGCGGCATTGGCTTATGGAATGGATAAAAAAGGTGAAGACCAAAAAATAGTTGTTTTTGACTTTGGTGGTGGAACACATGATGTTTCTATCCTTGAATTAGGTGATGGTGTATTTGAAGTATTATCAACTGATGGAGATACACACTTAGGTGGTGATGACGTTGATCAAAAAATTATTGATTGGTTAGCTGATGAGTTTAAAGCTGATGAAAATATGGATTTGCGTAAAGATCCAATGGCTTTACAACGTTTAAAAGAAGCTGCTGAAAAAGCGAAGATTGAATTATCATCTTCTGCTTCAACAGAAATTAACTTACCATATGTAACGGCTACAGCTAGTGGTCCAAAACACTTAGTAAGAACATTGTCTAGAGCAAAGTTTGAACAACTAATTGATGATTTAGTAAAAAGAACAATTGAACCTTGTAAAACTGCATTAAACAGTGCTGGTTTATCAACAGGTGATATTGATGAAATAATTCTTGTAGGTGGTTCAACTCGTATTCCAGCAGTGGTTGAAGCTGTTGAAAAATTCTTTGGAAAAGCACCAAGTAAAGGTGTAAATCCAGATGAGGTTGTTGCTATTGGAGCAGCAATTCAAGGTGGAGTTTTAACTGGAGATGTAAAAGACGTATTGTTATTAGATGTTACTCCACTTTCTTTAGGTATTGAAACTATGGGTAATGTTATGACAAAGTTGATTGATGCAAATACTACGATTCCTACAAAGAAATCACAAGTATTCTCAACAGCAGCAGATAACCAACCATCGGTAGATATTCACGTGTTACAAGGTGAAAGAGCAATGGCTGCGGATAACAAAACTATTGGACGTTTCCAATTAACTGATATTCCACCAGCACAAAGAGGAGTTCCTCAAATTGAAGTAACTTTTGATATTGATGCAAATGGTATTATTCACGTAACTGCTTCTGATAAAGCAACTGGAAAATCTCAAAACATTAAAATTGAAGCTTCTTCAGGATTGTCTGATGCTGATATTGAAAAAATGAAAGCGGATGCTGAAGCAAATGCTGAAGCAGATAAAACAGCAAAAGAAACTGCTGAAAAAATTAATGGAGCAGACTCTATGATTTTCCAAACAGAAAAGCAATTAAAAGAATTTGGAGATAAGCTATCTGACGATAAGAAAGGGCCAATTGAAGCTGCTTTAGAAGAGTTGAAAAAAGCACACGAATCTAAAGATTTAGCTCAAATTGATGCTGCAATGGAAAAAATTAACGAAGCTTGGAAAGTAGCAAGTGAAGAAATGTACAAAGCAGAACAAGAAAGTCAAGCTCAAGGAGCTCCAACAGGAGATGCTCAAAGTAATGGTCAACCTAAAAGTGAAGGTGATGATGTAGAAGATGTTGACTTTGAAGAAGTAAAAGAAGATAAATAATATCTTTTTAAATAAATAGAAAAGCCTCCATTTTGGAGGTTTTTTTTATGCCATATATTTACCTTAAATTTGACTTCTACTTAATTAAAGAATGAATATACCTAAAACAAGTTTTCCTCGTGTAGTAATTATTGGTGGTGGATTTGCTGGTTTAGCAGCTGCTAAAGGTTTGCGTAACCAAGAACTGCAAGTTGTTTTAATCGATAAGCATAATTATCACACTTTTCAACCATTGTTGTATCAAGTGGCAACAGGTGGTTTAGAACCAGATTCAATTGCATTTCCTTTAAGAAAAGTAATGAAGGATTTGCCTAATTTTTATTTCAGATTAGCTGAGGTTTCAAATATTGATACAGAAAAGAGAAAAATTCATACAAATATTGGAAAACTAAAATATAATTATTTAATTATAGCGACAGGTTCAAAAACAAATTTTTTTGGCAATAATAATATTGAAAAATATAGTATGGCAATGAAAAATGTTCCTCAATCATTGAACCTAAGAAGTTTAATTATTGAAAATTTTGAAGATGCTTTACTAACGAATAATTATGAAAAACGTCATGCACTTATGAACTTTGTAATTGTTGGTGGAGGGCCAACCGGTGTAGAATTGGCGGGCGCTTTAGCAGAAATGAAAAAAGGGATTTTACCGAAAGATTATCCCGATTTAGATATTCGTCAAATGCAAATAAATTTGGTACAAGGCGGGAGTAGGTTGCTAAAAACAATGAGTAATAAAGCTTCTGAAAAGGCTGAAGATTTTTTAGTAAATCTTGGAGTTAATATTTGGAAAGATGTTCATGTTAAGGATTATGATGGAGATTTAGTTTCAACAACAACCGATTTAACTTTTAATGCCGCAACTTTAATTTGGGCTGCTGGTGTTACTGGTGAAATTATTGACGGCTTGAAGCCCGCGTGTGTTATTGAAAGAGCAGGAAGGATTCGTGTTGATAAATTTAATAAATTACAGAATTCAGAAAACATTTTTGCAATAGGCGATGTTGCTTGTATGAGTAATGACGAACTGCAAAGAGGACACCCAATGATGGCGCAGCCCGCTATTCAACAAGGAAAACATGTCGCAAAAAATATACTTGCTTTAATTGATAAAAAAGAATTAACGCCATTTCAATATAAGGACAAAGGGTCAATGGCTACTATTGGTAGAAATAAAGCGGTGGTAGATTTGAAAAATGCAAAATTTCAAGGAGTATTTGCCTGGTTTGTGTGGATGTTTGTGCATTTATTTTCATTAATTGGTTTTAGAAACAAGGCTGTGGTATTTTTAAATTGGGTATATAATTACATTCGATTTGATAGAGAAACACGATTAATTATACGTCCTTTTAAACATAAAAAGTAAACAAATGAAAGATTTATTACAAATTAAATATCCAATAATTATGGCGCCTATGTTTTTGGTGTCAAACACAAAAATGGTTGTTGAAGCTATGAATAGTGGTATTGCTGGCTGTATTCCTGCCTTAAATTATCGAACATTAGACGAATTAAGAGCTGCCATAATAGAGTTGAAAGTAGCAAAAGTTGAGGGCGGTTCTTTTGGGTTTAATTTAATTGTTAATAAGTCAAATATTAAATATAAGGAACAGTTAAGGGTGATTTGTGAAGAAGGTGTCGATTTTATAATAACGTCTTTAGGGAGTCCAGAAGAAACCATTAAACAGGCTCATAAAGTTGGAATAAAAGTTTTTTGTGATGTAGTAGATTTAAAATTTGCAAAAAAAGTGGAGCAATTGGGAGCTGATGCAATTATTGCAGTAAACAACCAAGCAGGCGGTCATAGAGGAGGTTCTTCGCCAAAAGAATTAACAACATTATTAGTCGAAAATTGTGCCATTCCAGTAATTTCTGCAGGAGGTGTTGGTTGTAAAAAAGAGCTAGACGAAATGTTGAGTTATGGAGCAAGAGGAGTTTCAATTGGAAGTCCGTTTATTGCTTCAAAAGAAGCCAATGTTACCGATGAATACAAGCAGGCTTGTGTAGATTTTGGGGCTAATGATATTGTTATGACTGAGAAAATATCTGGAACGCCTTGTACGGTGATTAATACGTCTTACATTCAAAAAATTGGGACAAAACAATCTAAAGTTGAAGCTTTTTTGAATAAAAATAAAAAGCTAAAAAAGTGGGTAAAAATGATTCGTTTTTCTTTAGGAATGAAAGCTACCGAGAAAGCTGCAAAACAAGCAACTTATAAAACAGTTTGGGTTGCTGGACCAAGTATTGAACATACCAAAGAAATTTTACCTGTAAACGAAATAGTTAAGAAGTTAGCGTATTAATATATTTTTAAACTATAAAGTTGCATTCAAAGTTTGGGTATCTACACTAAAAATAATTTTCATAAACACACATATTGTGAGTTTGAAATGATTGCTAAGAATTTTTTTCTCAAAAAAAAATTTCATTATAAAAGTAAATCGGGGAGTTTATACTTTTATACCTGTGAAGGAGTTTATCGTTATTCAAACCATTGGGGCAGAGTTGCTAATTGTCGATGGAAAATTTCAGGTATAGAAAATTATAAAAATCAAAATTATTATGTAGGCTATGCTAAATGGAAGCATTTTTGGGGGTTAAATGAAAATAGAAAATTATTTTACTTAGAATTTGATTCTACAACAGAAAAAGCAATAATTGTAAAAGTAGGAAGTGAAAATCCCTCACGTTTTTTAATGAGCTTAAATTTGGCAATTAAACGACAAAAACAGATAAAAGCACTTTTTAAAAACCATAAATGGGCATTGTATTATAACAAACCGGTTGAAGTTGTTCAAGATGAATTAATAAAAAAACTGATAAACTCAGATGAAACTTTACGGGCTTTGAAACAAAATTTAAGGCGTTCTTTTAAACAGACTCTGGAAATTGGAGTTTAACTTAATAAATTTTCTAATGCTGCATTAATATTGGTGTATTCAAATTTGAATCCTGTTTTTTTAATTTTTTTAGAAGAAACTTTACTTCCCTCAAGTAAAATAATAGCCAATTTTCCAAAAATTAATTTTAGCATAAAAGAGGGGGCAGGAGGTAGTAAAATTTTCTTTTTTAAGGTGTTTACTATTTTGTATGTAAGTTCTTTATTTGTAATGTTTTCCGACGTAACTGCGTTGTAAACTCCATCAACATTTTTATTTTCTATTGCGTGAATGTACATTTCACATAAATCATCCATATGAATCCAAGGCATATATTGATTTCCGCTTCCTAATACAGCTCCAAATCCATTCTTTATTGGATTAACTATTTTTTCTAGTGCACCACCATTTTTTGAAAAAACGACACCAGTTCTTAAGATTACTGTTCTAATATTTTGTGTACTAAATTTTAACGATTCATTTTCCCAAAGTTTACAAATAGTTGCTAAGAAATCAGAGCCAGATTCGCTAGTTTCAGTATATGTTTTTTCTGTCGTAATTACACCATAATAGCCAATTCCAGAGGCTGCTATAAACCCTTTTAAATTTGGATTGTATTCATTGACTTTTTGAAGTAACAATTTTGTCGAATCAACCCGACTGTCAATCAATTCCTTTTTTCTTTTTTTAGTCCACCGTTTATCAGCGATTCCTGCACCTGCTAGATGAATAATATAATCGGCTTTTTGAATTGCTATTGGATCAATAAAGTCATCTTTTATATTCCAATGAAATTGAGAAGTGCTATTTGATGCTCTTCTACTTAAAATAGTAACTTTATATCCTTTTGATAGCAGTTTCTTTTGCAAAGCTTTGCCTATGAGTCCGGTTCCGCCAGAAATTAAAATTGTATCCATAAAAAAAATCGGTTAAAGTGAATATACTACTTTTAACCGATTTTTTTAAAATATATTTATTTTTTAAATAACGCTTTCTTCTACTACGTATTTTTTTATACTATTCATTCCTACAGTTAATGCTTCTTCATTTAATGGTATTAAATGGTGATAACGTTCGGGTAATGATTTTTTCAAACCGTCAATTACATTTTTCAATTCAACAATTGGTTTCACTTTCAAATATGCACCTAAAACAACCATGTTAAATATTTTTTTATTTCCCATTTCTGTAGCTAATCTATTTGCTTCAATTTGAAAAATATTAATATCTGTTCTTGTAGGGTGTTTAAGAATTCCGTTTGGTTCATATAATAAAACACCTCCAGGTTTTACGCTTTCTTCAAACTTATCCATACTTTGTTGATTCAAAATAATGGCGGTATCAAAGATTTTTAAATATGGTGAACTTATTCTATCATCACTTAAAATAACAGTAACATTAGCTGTTCCACCACGCATTTCAGGTCCATAAGAAGGCATCCAACTTACTTCTTGATCGTGCATAATTCCAGAATAGGCTAATATTTTTCCCATTGAAAGTACACCTTGACCACCAAAACCTGCAATAATAATTTCTTCTGTCATAACTAATTATTTTAATTTGCCATTTACTTTAATATCTCCTAAAGGAAAATATGGGAACATATTTTCTTCCATCCAAATATTAGACTCGTTAGGAGTCATTTTCCAACCAGAATTACAATTCGAAACAATTTCAATAAAAGAAATTCCTTTTTTTAAGCGTGTATTTTCAAACGCTTTTTGAATCGCTTTTTTGGCTTTTCTTACGCTTTTATGTGTATGAACAGCTTGACGAGTTGCATAATAAACACCAGGTAAATTAGAAACTAGTTCTGTCATTTTTATTGGCATACCCATAGTTTCAGATTCTCTACCGAAAGGTGAGGTTGAAGATTTCATACCTTCTAAAGTAGTTGGTGCCATTTGGCCACCTGTCATACCATAAATACCATTGTTTACAAAAATGATAACAATGTTTTCACCTCTATTACAAGTGTGAATTGTTTCTGCAGTACCAATTGCGGCTAAATCACCATCACCTTGATACGTAAAAACATATTTATCAGGCCAACATCTTGCAATTGCAGTTGCAACGGCTGGAGCACGACCATGTGCGGCTTGAGTTATGTCTATATTCATAAAATCATAGGCCAAAACAGAACATCCAACTGGCGCAACACCAATAGTGTCTTCAATGATACCCATTTCTTCTATAACTTCCATAGTAATACTATGAGCTGTACCGTGACCACAACCAGGACAATAAGACATAGTTGTATCGGTCAATAATTTTGTTTTACAGAATACTTGATTCTCGGGTTTTATAATGTCTACTACTTCCATTATTTAATAATTTTTTGTTCTAAGGCTTCTAATACTTCTTCAGGTGTATGTATAATACCACCAGTTCTACCAAAATGTTCAACAGGTACTTTGTGTTCAACAGCTAATTTAACATCTTCTACCATTTGACCCGCACTTAATTCTACACTTAACATACCTTTTACTTGGTTTGCTAATTCAAAAAGTGGTTGTTTTGGGAATGGATATAATGTAATTGGACGTAATAATCCAATTTTAATTCCTCTTTCACGACCTAATTCTAGGGCTTTTTCGGCTATACGAGCACTTGATCCATAAGCAACAAAAAGGTATTCAGCATCGTCACACATTATTTTTTCATAACGCATGTCTTCCTTTTCCATTTGTTCATATTTTCTCATTAATTTATGAACTCTTTTTTCCATTTTTTCTGAAACAAGATCTAATGAAGTAATAATATTGCGTTCTCTATTCGTTCTACCGGTTGTAGCCCAACTATCGTGTAGTTTTATAACTTCAGCATCGGTTAATCTTTCTTTTTGATCTTTTAGTTCTACTTTTTCCATCATTTGACCAATTAATCCATCTGAAAGAATTAAAACTGGTGCGCGATATTTAAAAGCGATATCGAAAGCATCTTCAACAAAATCAGCCATTTCTTGAACAGAGGATGGCGCTAATACATATAGTTTGTAATCACCGTGTCCACCACCTTTTACAGACTGAAAATAATCGGCTTGTGAAGGTTGAATAGTACCTAAACCAGGACCGCCACGTACAACATTTACAATAACAGCAGGTAATTCGGCACCCGCTAAATAAGAAATACCTTCAAGTTTTAGTGAAATACCAGGACTAGATGATGATGTCATTACTTTTTTACCAGTGCTCGCTGCTCCATAAACCATATTTATTGCTGCAAGTTCACTTTCGGCTTGTAAGACTACCATGCCAGTTCTATCTTCAGGTCTTTCATTCATTAAATATTCAATAACTTCAGATTGAGGTGTTATTGGATATCCAAAATAAGCATCGGCACCAGCTCTAATGGTGGCTTCGGCCAAGGCTTCGTTACCTTTCATTAATTTTAATTCGGACATAAATTATATTTTAAGCTGAAACTTTTACTCGATAAACAGAAATTACCCTATCTGGGCAAACTATACCACAATTTGTACAACCTGTACAAGCTTCTGGATTTTTCATATATGCGTAATGAAAACCTTTGTGGTTTACTTCCTTGGTCATTGCAAGAACATCCTCTGGACAAACTGGGATGCATACTTCGCAACCTTTACAAGCTTCTGTATCTACTACTATTGCTCCTTTTACTTTTGCCATTTCAATAATATTTTAAGTGATTATTAAGAAGTAATTTAATTATTCTCAAAGATATAGTGAAATAATTGTAAAAAGTATGATAAATATCAATTCTATGATAATTGTCATATTATTTTTTGTGAAATGAATAGTTTTTTGTTTTATTTGAGCATAAAAAAACACCTATTTAGGTGTTTTTTATAGTATTAAATAGTTTGTAACAAGTGTTGCTTTTAATATAGTTCCTTGAATTTATTAGGATTTGATTCATGCATAATTTCATAAATAGCTTCAAAAATATCTTCTGTATTAGGTTTAGAAAAATAATCTCCATCGGTACCATATGCAGGTCTGTGAGCTTTTGCAGTTAGCGTTCTAGGTTTACTGTCTAAAAATTCAAAAGCATTTTGATTTTCGACTATTTCATTTAAAATATATGCTGAAGCTCCTCCCGGAACATCTTCATCAATAACAATTAATCTATTAGTTTTTTCAACACTTTTAACAATGTCATGATTTATATCGAAAGGTAATAAGCTTTGAACATCAATAATTTCAATATCAATATCAACCTGATTTAATTGTGCCACAGTTTCTTCAACAATACGTAATGTTGATCCATAAGATACAACAGTAATATCGTTTCCTTTTTTTACGGTTTCAACAACGCCAATTGGTGTTTTGAATTCGCCAAAATTATTAGGTGCTTTTTCTTTTAATCGGTATCCATTTAAGTTTTCAACAACTAAAGCTGGTTCATCACATTCCATAAGAGTGTTATAAAATCCTGCGGCCTTGGTCATATTACGCGGTACTAAAATATTCATTCCTCTTAATAGGTGAACGATTGCTCCCATTGGTGACCCTGAGTGCCAAATCCCTTCTAATCTATGACCTCTAGTACGCACAATTAATGGCGCTTTTTGAGTACCTACAGTTCTATAATGTAATGAAGATAAATCATCACTTAAAATTTGAATTGCATATAATAAATAGTCTAAATATTGAATTTCAGCAATAGGTCTTAAGCCTCTTAATGCCATTCCAATACCTTGACCAATAATAGTTGCTTCTCTAATGCCAGTATCGGAAACACGTAATTTTCCGTATTTTTCTTGAAGTCCAACTAAACCTTGATTAACATCTCCAATATTTCCTGTATCCTCACCAAAAATAAAAAGGTTGTTATGTTTAGAAAATAAGGTATCGAAATTATCTTTTATTATAATTCTACCATCAACTACTTCAGCTTTATTAGCATAAGTAGGCAAAACTTCTTCTATTGTTAAAGAATTTTGTCGTGTAGAACTATATAGGTGTGAACTAAATCTTGGTTGTTCAGATTTGAAATAATTCTTAATCCAATTTTTTAATTGTTTTTTCTCAATTGAATTCTCTTCTCTAACTAAAACCATCGCTTTTCTAGTTGCAGATAAAAGATCTTTTCTGGTTGGGTCTGTTATTACAGCTAAATCATTTTTTAATTTAAGTAAAAAAGGTTTTGCGTTCGATTTTGAAGCAAGGTTTTCCAATAAAACCAAAGTTTTGTTTTTTTCCTCTTTTATTGGTGTTAAAAAAGCATTCCAGGCGTCTCTTTTTGCTTTAGAAACTAATTTTTTAGCATCTTTTTCAATTCTAATAAGTTCTTCTTCTGATGTTACAAATTTTAATTTATTTCCGCTTTGGTCTGTTAAACTGAATTCAAAAATCCAATCTCTCATTTTAGCAATACAATCGTGTTGCTTTTCCCAAATTAATCGCTCTTTAGACTTGTACCTTTCGTGTGAGCCAGATGTGGAATGTCCTTGAGGTTGTGTTAAGTCTTTAACATGTATTAAAACTGGTACATGTTCTTCTCTAGCAATTTTTGATGCTTTATTGTAAACTTCTATTAATTGTGGGTAATCCCAACCTTTTACTTTTAAAATTTCATACCCTTTTCCATTTTCATCTCTCTGAAAACCTTTTAATATTTCAGAAATATTTTCTTTAGTAGTTTGAAATTTTGCAGGTACTGAAATTCCATAATCATCATCCCAAACACTAATTACCATTGGTACTTGTAAAACTCCCGCAGCATTAATTGTTTCAAAAAATACACCTTCTGAAGTACTTGCATTTCCTATAGTTCCCCAAGAAACTTCATTTCCGTTATTAGAAAATTTTTGATTTTTAATTTCAGGTAATTCTCTATATAATTTAGAAGACTGTGCAATACCTAGCATTCTAGGCATTTGACCAGCAGTTGGTGAAATATCACCACTTGAGTTGTATTGTTCGGTTAAGTTTTTAAACTCTCCATTTTTGTCTAAACTATGAGTTGAAAAGTGACCACCCATTTGTCGTCCACCCGACATTGGGTCTGCTTTTAAATCTGGATGTGCATATAAGCCTGCAAAAAATTGCTGAGGAGTCAATTCTCCTATGGCCATCATAAAAGTTTGATCGCGATAATACCCCGATCTAAAATCACCTTTTTTAAATGCTTTTGCCATGGCTAATTGAGGAATTTCTTTTCCGTCTCCAAAAATTCCAAATTTAGCTTTACCAGTTAGCACTTCTCTTCTTCCTAATAAACTACACTCTCTACTTATTACAGCTGTTTTATAGTCTTGTAATACTTCATTTTTGAATTGTTCAAATGAAAGTTGTTGTTGATTTTTAGAAGAAGATTTTACGCTCATAAATTTTGATTTTTTCAGTTTTGCAAAGTTACAATTTTTATATTATACTTAAACGTTGGTGAAATTTTTCAGAAAAAGTTAACAATAATAGGGTAATTCAAGATTAATTTTAAAATAGAAGATTTAATAAAACCCTCTTTTAATAAAATTGAAGATTTTTTTAGGCTTAATAACAAGAACAAAACGAATTTTTGAACTGTATTGTGGCTGTGATAATTCCCAACCTAAGTTTGAGTGAAATGGAAAATAAACTTCTAAAATATCTTGAATAAAGTTTAAACGAACTCCATTCTCATGAGCAAAATATACCTTATGTCCTTTGTTTTTTACAAAACCAACATCGTTGTAAATTTCTACCCATCTCCAAACACCAATACTCATGTTAAAAGTACTTAGCCATTGATTTCCGTAAGGAACTTTTAACTTAGATTTAAACCCTCCTTCATTAATAATAATTTGCTGACTAAAAAATCCTGAAGTTTCGGATCGTCCTAAATAATCATATTGAAATAAATAATCGGAAGGGCGATCAAGCGCAAAACTAAAATAATCTGTATTGGTTTTGTTGGATAAAAATGCTCCAGCAAAAAATCTAAAATCGAACTGCCTATTCGCATCTGTTAATTTTCGGTACTGCGCAGTTACGGATAATTTGCTAAACTTATTTGAAACTTGTAAACCAGTTGAAAATCTAACATCATCTATTATTTCAGGTTTAGTATAACCATAATTTAAATTAAAAACATTGTATTTGTAAGTTTCAGGATCTTGCGAATTATTTAATGGAATATCTCTATCAACAAGAGAGTAAGATGCCATTATTGCTTTACTACTTATGTCTCGTAAACTTTTTCTTTTAAATTGAAATAAAGCAAACGGATAAAGTGTTTTATAGGATAAATCTTTAGCATAATGATAATTTACTCCTGAAATTCCAAAAGCAAATTTGTTTACTTTCTTATTTTCTGGTAAATATTCATACAGGAATGAAAAAGAACCGGATAATGTTCTACTCTTAAAACCATACGAAGGTATAATTTTATAATTAAATCTTTTGTTTAATAAGGTTTTATTTGAAAAAGATAGACCTAAAACCAAGCCATCGTAATAATTGTATCTATAGGTCGGCGTATAAAATAATTGATTGTAATAGGCATCGTCTATATCTTTAAGGAATTTTAATTGTAAAGGTCTTCCAAAAAGTTTTTTATCTACGTTTTTCCAATTATTTCTTAAGTTGTATTCTGGTAATAATGCTTCGTAATTAAGAGATAATTTGTCAAATCCATTTTTTGGAATTGTAATAGTTTGTGTAGAATCTATTTTAGGAATCCATTTTTTTAACATTATTTCTTTGTCTTTTAACCCATACAATTGTATTGGTGCAGCAAAGTTTCGTTTATTTAAAATGGTTATTTCGAGTGAATCCTTTTTATCCGTGATGTTTTTTATTGTGTAATCAATTTTTTTATTCGTGTTTAAATATTCATTTTCAAACCAAGATAAATCTTTATCGCTTTGTGATTTTATGAGATCTAAAAATTGTGAGCTTTTTACTTTTTTTTCTGAATAATCATTTGAAAAATCCCAAATAGAATTTTTAATAATGCCATTTTCCAAGTACGATTCTAAATAATTTAATCCTAAACCAGCTTTGTAGTTATTTGTAATTTTTTGATTAAAGTTTGACAATGAATCAGCTTGTTCTGTCAATGCCTGATCTAGATTTTTTCGAGCAGCAAATTGGTATAAAAAATGATATTTTTCGTTAAAATCAATTTTTGCTATACTGAAATTTTTAATTCCCCAAACTTTTGAAATATTTCCAATTGCTTTTACTTCAGGGTAAAATTTCTCAACATATTTAATCATTAAATAGCTTTGTAGTCCATCAGCTAGCCAATAATCTTCACGTTTATTAAATAAAAAAGTTTCATTAATATATTTTTCTAAAAGGACTTTTAACATTTTAATATCCCACTCAAAACCGTTATTGTAAGCCGCTAAAAAAGAAGGAAGTTGATTAAAACCATATACAGGGTTTTTATCATAATCTATCCTGTTAAGTACAATTTTATTTCGATTTATTTTTCCTAAATAAGTTTGAATAAAATAGAATTCTCTACTTAAAATTGTTGTTTTTAAAGTATTGTTAAGTTTCTCGTCATCAATATTTGTTACTATTGAATGTTCATCAAATTCATAGGTTGTAAAATCATTTACTTGGGTTATGTTGAGTTGAATATCTTGTCTTTTTTTTCCTGTTAGCTTGTGTTTAATAATATTTCCCTCAGTAACAGATTCTTGCTGTAGATCGCTATTAATGGTATAGCCTAAAGGGGTGTTAATTTTAATATTATAATTTGTAAAATCGACATATAAATCATCTAAATCTAAGTGACTGTAAGTTTTCCAATCATCTTCAAAAATAGCAGGTGTTAAATACCAATATCTTAAATTGTAAATAGCATTGTTTTCGCCATACTTTGTAAATTTATCATCAGGAATTTTTACAGTAAATGTGGCTCTGATTAAGATTGAATCTTGAGGTTTCAGTTCTGAATTTAATATAACTTTTAAAACATCTGGGTTTGCTTCTCTTATTTCCCAATCGGCCGATTCATAATTAACCGAAATACCGTTTATTTTCCCAGATCCTCGTTGTTTATCCTTCGCAAAATGAAATGCTTTTGAATAATTCTCAATAAATCTTTTTGCTAAAGGTGTATTTTTGTCTCTGAAAGCATTTGACCAATTGTGAAAATAAACTTCGTTTAAAATAGTCTCTGAAGTATTGAAAAATACAATATTTTGTTGTATTTTCAACGTGTTTTCTTCAGTGTTTAAACTAGCGGTTATGTCAATAGAATTTGTTTGGCTGAATGAAAAATTCAAACCTAGAAATAATACAAATATGAAAAGCTTTATTTTAAACAATTAAAATTTTTAGAAGTTAGGGCTTAAACTGTATTTTTTATAGAAACTATTTATTACTTCGAGAACTTCATCTTCGGTATCAACTATTGAAATTAAATCTAAATCTTTTGGACTTATATTTCCTTCTTCAAGTAAAGTTTCTTTTATCCAATCCATTAGTCCCGTCCAAAATTTTCTTCCAACTAATACTATCGGAAATTTTCCTATTTTTTTAGTTTGAATTAATGTAATTGCTTCAAAAAGTTCATCCATTGTTCCAAATCCACCAGGCATAACAACGAAGCCTTGTGAGTATTTAACAAACATTACTTTTCTAACAAAAAAGTAATCGAAATCTAAACTTTTATCTGAATCGATATACGGATTGTCATGTTGTTCAAAAGGCAAATCTATATTCAATCCAACCGAAATACCTTTTCCTCTTTTGGCACCTCTATTACCAGCTTCCATAATTCCAGGTCCACCGCCAGTAACCACACCATAACCACCCTGCGTTAATTCAAAAGCAATACTTTCGGCTAATTTATAGTATTTATGGTCTAATTTTGTTCTTGCGGAACCAAAGATACTTACACAAGGACCAATTTTTGAAAGCCTTTCAAAGCCTTCAACAAATTCAGACATTATTTTAAAAATTGCCCAAGAGTCATTGGTTTTTATCTCATTCCAAGTTTTTTGCTTGAACTTTTCTCGTATTTTTCTATCTTCGTTAGGAGTCATAAATTCTTTATTCTTAATTTGACTAATGTAATTCTTTTTTTAAAAATTGCGCTGTAAAACTTTTTTTGTTCAAAATTATTTCCTCTGGAGTTCCGACGCAAATTAATTGTCCGCCTTTTTTACCACCTTCCATACCAATATCTATAATATAATCGGCCAATTTAATAACGTCCATATTATGCTCTATTATTAAAATAGTATTTCCTTTGTTGGCTAATTTATTTAAAACATCCATTAAAACTCTTATGTCTTCAAAATGGAGTCCAGTTGTAGGTTCATCTAAAATATAGAAAGTATTTCCAGTATCTCTTTTTGATAATTCAGCTGCCAATTTAATTCGTTGTGCTTCACCACCCGAAAGTGTTGTAGATTGCTGACCCAAAGTAATATAACTTAGGCCTACATCAAAAATTGTTTTTAATTTTCTGTAAATTTTCGGAATGTGTTCAAAAAATACAACAGCTTCTTCAATGGTCATATTTAACACATCTGAAATAGATTTACCTTTGTATCGAATTTCTAAAGTTTCGCGGTTAAACCTTTTTCCTTGACAAGATTCACATTCAACTTGAACATCAGGTAAAAAGTTCATTTCAATTACTCGAACACCACCACCTTGACAGGTTTCGCATCTTCCACCTTTTACGTTAAAAGAAAATCGACCAGGTTTATAACCTCTAATTGCGGCTTCGTTTGTTTTTGCATACAAACTTCTAATTTCACCAAAAACGCCTGTATAAGTTGCCGGATTTGAGCGCGGTGTCCTTCCAATTGGCGATTGATCTATGTCAATAATTTTATCAATATTTTCTAGGCCACTAATGCTTTTGTAAGGCATTGGTTTTTTTACACCACGGTAAATATGCTCATTTAAAATAGGGTAAAGTGTTTCGTTTATTAGTGTAGATTTCCCACTTCCTGAAACACCCGTAACACATATTAATTGTCCCAATGGAAATTCAACTGAAACATTTTTTAAATTATTTCCAGTTGCTCCTTTTAAAGTTATGCTTTTGCCATTTCCTTCACGCCTTTTTTGTGGAATAGCAATAGTTTTAGTTCCATTTAAATAGTCGGCAGTTAAGGTTTGGTGTTTCTTTAATTCGTTATATGAACCTTCACTTACAATTTCACCACCGTGTATTCCTGCACCAGGACCAATATCTAAAACAAAATCGGCATGTTCAATCATATCCTTGTCGTGTTCTACAACAATTACGGAGTTCCCAATATCTCTAAGATTGATTAATGATTTAATTAGTTTTGCATTATCTCTTTGATGAAGACCAATACTTGGTTCGTCTAAAATGTACAAAACACCCACCAATTGTGATCCTATTTGTGTGGCTAAACGAATTCTTTGTGCTTCACCACCCGAAAGCGATTTAGAACTTCTATCTAACGATAAATAATCTAAACCAACATCTAATAAAAATTGGATTCTGGTTCTAATTTCTTTTATTATTTCTGAAGCAATTTTTAATTGTTTTTTTGAAAGTTTACTTTCAACTTCTTCAAACCAATTTGCTAATTCCGAAATATCGAATTGAGCTAATTCCGAAATATTTTTCTTATTAACTTTAAAGTATAAAGATTCTTTTTTTAATCTATTTCCATTACAGGTGGTGCAAGCAACATTGTCCATATAATCATTTGCCCACCTTTTAATAGAACTCGACTCGCTCGATTTATATTGATTTTCAATAAAATTTACGATTCCCTCAAAATCAATTTCATAATTTCGAGTAATTCCCATGGCTTTTGAAACAATTTCAAATTTTTCATTTCCACCATGAAGAATAATTTCCATGGCGTCTTTAGGAATTTTTGAAATTGAATCGCTTAGTTGAAATTTATAACGTTCGGCAATTAATTGAAGTTGTTTAAAAATCCAGCTATTTTTTTGCTCTCCTAATGGTGCAATTCCACCACTTTTTATTGAAATGTTAGTATTAGGTATTACTTTCTCAATGTTTACTTGGCTAATTCTACCTAATCCATTACAAGTAGGGCAAGCGCCTTTTGGAGAATTAAATGAAAAAGAGTTCGGTTCAGGATTTGGGTACGATATTCCAGTTTCTGGGCACATTAGTTCGCGACTAAAATATCTTGGAATGTTGGTTTCATTTTCCAAAACCATTAAAATATTATCACCTGAATAAAGTGCAGTTGTGATAGTTTCTTCCAATCTTTTGTCTGACGCTTCTCTAATTGCTAAACGGTCAATTACAATTTCAATGTCGTGTGTTTTATAACGATCTAAACGCATTCCGCGTTCAATATCCCTAATTTCTCCATCAACTCTTACTTTTACAAAACCTTGCTTTGCAATTTGTTCAAAAAGCTCACGATAATGTCCTTTTCTAGATTTTATAACTGGAGCTAAAACAACTATTTTTTTTCCATCAAAATCTTTTAAAATAAGTTCTTTTATTTGCTCATCGCTATAACTAACCATTTTTTTGTTGGTGTTATAACTATAGGCATCAGCAGCACGCGCATAAAGTAATCTTAGAAAATCATAAATTTCAGTAATTGTACCAACGGTAGATCTTGGGCTTTTATTTGTGGTTTTTTGTTCAATGGAAATTACGGGCGAAAGTCCATCAATTTTATCTACATCAGGACGTTCCAGTCCGCCAAGAAATTGTCTCGCATAAGCCGAAAAAGTTTCAATATACCTTCTTTGTCCTTCTGCATAAATGGTGTCGAATGCTAGCGAAGATTTTCCGCTACCGCTTAATCCAGTAATTACGACTAGTTTTTCTCTAGGAATTCGGACATCAATATTTTTTAAATTATGAACACGAGCGCCTAAAACTTCAATATATTCTTGGTTTTCTATCATTGTAATTTTGGAAAGTTGCAAAGTTAAAAAAATGAACGTATAAAATGAATAAGCACTCTATCTTATTTTGAAAATTAGTATATTGCGTTAAAATAATACTGTTTGTGAATTGGATTAATTCTTTACGTCATTTTTTTGAAAAACACGGTTTTGCAGTATCTTCTCGATTTGCTGATAGGTTGGGAATGAATGTTTCAAACGTACGCTTGTTTTTTATTTATATTTCATTTGTAACCTTAGGGTTTTCATTTGGAATTTACTTAACCTTGGCTTTTTTACTTCGATTAAAAGATTTGATTTATACAAAAAGAGCATCAGTATTCGATTTATAATTTATGGTAATTAGTAATAAAATAGATTTTTTTAAAGGTAAGCTCTACACCTCATTACTATTTTTATTGATAGTTATTTCTATTGGTGTAACTGGCTACATGCTCATTTCTGGAGATACTTTTATAGATTCCTTATACATGACTATTATTACCATGACAACGGTTGGTTTTGGTGAATTGCATGCGTTTAATGAGTATGAAAAACTATTTACAATATTTTTAATTTTAATAAGTATTGTTGTTTATGGTTATTCTGTAACTGCAATAACTGAATATTTGGCTAGTGGTAAATTTCTTCAACGTTTAAAACATAAAAAAGTGCAACAACAAATTGAGAATTTAAAAAACCATACAATAGTTTGCGGTTATGGTAGAAATGGAAAACAAGCAGTTTCTAAATTAATGCAGTTTAACCAGCCATGTGTAGTAATCGAGAAACGAAAAGACGAGATTGAAGATTTAGAAAGAGATAATATTCTTTATGTTGAAGGCGATGCTACAAATGATGAAGATTTAGATAAATTAGGTTTGGAAAGAGCTAAAAGCTTAATTACTGCTTTACCTTCCGATGCTGATAATTTATTTGTGGTTTTATCAGCTCGGCAGTTTAATGAAGACTTTACCATAATAAGTAGAGCTTCAAATGAATCTTCTTATGGTAAATTGAAGTTTGCTGGTGCAACTAACATAATTATGCCCGATAAATTAGGTGGAGCTCATATGGCATCCTTAGTTGTTACGCCCGATTTAGTTGAGTTTGTTAATAGGTTAACAATTGCTGGCGAAGTTGAAGCAAACCTCGAAGAAATTTCTGTAAATGATTTACCTGAAAAGTATATATCAAAAACAATTTTAGATTTAGATTTAAGAAGGCAATCTGGTTGTACGGTTATTGGTTTTAAAACTGAAACAGGCGAATATATAATTAATCCTGATGCAACAACAAAATTAGAAAAAGGCACTTATTTAATTGTTCTGGGTAATAAGGAGCAAATTAAGAAGCTTAGGGAGATATTTTAAAGGCGGCTTAATGCTATTAATATTCTTTTTAATTCATTAAAAATTTGTAGTAAACTCAATTTTTTGCCATATTGCAGCAACTTTTATTAAATAACCAAATTATATTATGAATAAAAAACTCCTTTCGCTACTATTTTTAGTAGTTCCAATTGTAAGTTTTGCACAAGAATCAATAGAAAAAGGTTTAGACGAAAAAATTAACGATGGCTTTATGCCGTTTGCCACTTGGTGGGAAGGATTTGTATTAACAACTGTCCCAATTGCGGGTAATGATGTTCCTTTGGTTGTACTATTATTAGTGATAGGAGCGACTTTCTTTACTATCTTTTTCGGATTTCCTGCTGTAACAAAGTTTAGATTAGCTATTAACACAGTACGTGGAAAATACGATCATTTAGATCATCATAGTGTTGAAAAATCAGAATTAAATATTGTTGAAGGAGATTTAGTAGACACCATTAAAGATGAAAGTCAAGAAGGTGAAGTAAGTCACTTTCAAGCATTGGCAACTGCAGTTTCAGGGACTGTTGGATTAGGGAATATTGCAGGTGTAGCTGTAGCAATTGCTGTAGGTGGTCCAGGAGCAACATTTTGGATGGTTGTTTGTGGTTTAATAGGAATGTCTACAAAATTTGTTGAATGTACTTTAGGTGTAAAATATAGAGATGTTGGAGAAGATGGAACTGTATATGGCGGACCAATGTATTATTTAAAAAGAGGTTTAGAAGCTCAAAATAAAGCTGTTTTAGGAAAAGTATTGGCAGTTATTTTTGCAGTTTTATGTGTTGGTGCTTCATTTGGAGGAGGAAACGCATTTCAATCAAATCAAGCTGCTGTACAAATTGAATCAATTTTAGGTCTTGGAGGTGGAGCTTCTGGATTTGTTATTGGTATAATAATGGCAATAATTGTAGGAATTGTAATTATAGGTGGTATAAAACGAATTGCTAAAATTACGGAGAAAATTGTGCCTTTTATGGCAGGAATTTATGTGTTAGCTTCACTAGTTATTATTTTTGCTAATATAAAGTATGTAGGAGATGCCTTTGGAATGATCTTTTCAGGAGCATTTACTCCAGAAGCTGGTTTAGGAGGTGTTTTAGGTGTATTAATAGTTGGTTTCCAAAGAGCGGCATTTTCGAATGAAGCTGGTGCTGGTTCAGCTGCTATTGCGCATTCAGCTGTTAAAACTAAATTTCCAGCAAGTGAAGGTGTTGTAGCATTGTTAGAACCTTTTATTGATACTGTTGTAATTTGTACAATGACTGCGTTGGTAATCATTTTCTTTAATATGGATGCTGGTGCTTTTGATTATGGAAATTCTTTAAATAGTGCTGTATTGTTAAACGATACGCAACAATATGTAGGTGGTGTAGATTTAACGTCAATGGCGTTTGATTCAGTAATACCAGGATTTAGCTATGTACTTACGATAGCAATTATCTTATTTGCATTTTCAACTATGATTTCTTGGTCGTACTACGGATTGCAATCTTGGAAATATTTATTTGGAAGAGGGAAAAAAGCCGATTTAGCTTATAAAATATTATTTTTAACATTTGTAGTGGTTGGTGCATCTGCAACTTTAGACGCTGTAATTAAATTTTCCGATGCAATGATTTTAGCACTTGTTTTTCCAAATATGATTGGTCTTTTATTCTTGTTCCCGAGAGTAAAAGAAGAATTGGCAAAATACGTTGGAGCTATTAAGTCATCCTTAGTTAAAGAGTAACTAATTAAAAAATAGGTTTTGAAATCCCGTTTCGGTTGCTATTAAAGCAGCGAAATGGGATTTTCTTTTTTATAAATATGAACTTCAAAATCAATTAGTTAAGGGGTTTGTTTTTAAGATAAATATTCGATAGGTAACCTAAGTTACATAGTTGATTATTAGAATTTTACTATAATTTATTAAGAAAAATGGGTAGTTTGTTAGTTTTTAAATTTAAATGCTAAATATTTACAGATAATTTCTTATATTTATAATGAAAATTATAAACGAACTATTGTAATTTTCAGGTATATTAAAAAGTTTAATTAAGCTTTAATCGTATAAATTAATTTTTCCTTCATTTTTTAAAGTCACTTTATTATTATTGTAGCATCAGTATTCATAAGTATTTTGAACATTGCTATACTAATAAATACAATTACCCTGTGCGTTGGTTTTTTATTTAAGAAATTTAAAATTGTAGCCTATGATAACAATAACTTTTAACTATCTAATTTAATATAATTAAATCATATTTATTTATATTAAAAGTTGATATTCCCTACACTTTATTCTTTAACAAGTCTTACTATAGTTTATTAAAACTTAATGAGATTAATATTATTGTTTTATATAATCGGTAAATATTTTACCTGTTCATTTTAAGTATTAAATAAGTATAGTAGGTTTTATAAACTTATAAAATATTATTATGAAAAATATATTTAAAATCCTTATAGGATTATTTTTAGTACTCTTTGCTATTTCTTGTAGCAATGATGAAGCAACTGAGATTTTAGCACAAAATACTCAAGAAGTTGTATTTGATATAAACAATTTTATACCTCAAGATGTTTCAGGGAAAGGATTATCTAGTGCAAAAGATAATGGTGATTCTCTAAATGATCCACTATTACCAAATTGTGCTGAAGGAGATCCTTCTTATGTAGAGGTAACTTTTATTGGACCTAACCAACCTGAAACAACCTATACACTAGATTTAGTTACGCTCAATAATAAAACAGAGACAGAGGTTATGAAGTTAGCACCTGGAACATATACTATAACTGAATTTGTGGTATTTACTGCAGGTGGTGAAGTACTTTGGGCAGCACCTAAAGAAGGTAGTTATTACGAAGTTCTTTGGGATTTAACAGGGGTTAACCTTGAATTTGTTGTGCCTAAGTTTTATAAACTAAAAGTAGAAATTGATGTACTTTGTTATAAACCATATCAATATGAATTATTTGGTTATGCTTGGTTTAAATATGCACCGATAGAAATTCATACAATTTGTTTCTATGGAGATATTTGTACCAAGTTTTACGATGAATGGCATAGATATTATGGAGAAAGAAATCCTTATATGATACAAAAGTATGATGGTTATGATTTTCCAGCTATTTTTTATGTTAACATAAAAAATGAAGAAGGTTTTATCGTTAATGACAATAGAAATATTCAAGGAGTATTTGCAAATAGTAACTTAAGTTGGTTAGGTATTGGTTCTCCACTTTGTATAGAGTATCCAGATCAAGTAGATGTAGACGAAACTTTTACATTTGAAATTATGTTAAAATTGCCAACTGGAGAATGGAAATTAATTTATGTTAGTGAACCGTTCGCCGATACTGCAATGTCTGAAGCAGGAAATGAAGATTCATTTGGAGGAATTGATGGTGTATTTGATTTTGTGATAGGAAATTGTTCTTATGATGACAATGATGCTAGCCTAGAGTTACTTCCTTGGATACCAGTTCCTGACACTGCAGATATGAGTGTTTACGCACCAGGTGAACCATTATCAAAAGAGTTAATTATAGCTACATTTAGCAATATTAATCCAGTGCCAGTTATTCCTGGTATAATTGATGAAGGAGTACCTTATAATACATTGTGTGGTGAAGAATTTGTTGATATAAATCTTAATTTCGATTATCGAGTTAACTTTTATTCTAGTTTAGATAGAAATCTTCCTGCTCCTTATAATTTTCCAACAGCTTATAAAGATTACCCTTGGGGATCTATAAACTGGCTTGCAAATAAGTGTGAAACAGTAGCTGCCGTTGAAGGTTGGGACTATGTAGAATATGCACTTTGGTATTTGATATGGGCTGAGATAGATGGTGTTTCCACTACTCAAGGTATTAATAATGACTTGGCTAAAGAAGCAGCTTTACATCCTAATTTCATTCCTGCTGTAGGTGATTATGCTTGTGTGTTAGTAAAACCTTATGAACAGATTAATGTTGTTAATAAACAGGCTAGTGCTAAAACAAATGCTATACTAGATTTCCAATTACTTTTATTAAGAGTAGACCCTTGATAAAATGTATGAACTAAATACGTATTTTTAAAAACTTAAATTCTTATTTCAATAAAAGAAAGTCATATTTAGCCTACAAAATAGTAGTTGTTAAGTTAATTTATTAGTTTTGTTTAAATTGCAATAATTAAAATTTAGTTTTAAAATATGAATAATTTTAAACCCCATTTCGCCTTTAATAAACAACAGCGAAATGGGGTTTTATTTTTGCTATTATTTATTGCAGTATTACAAGCCATTTATTTTTTTATCGATTTTTCTTCTGAAGAAAAAAGAGAGATTGATACTGAAGAAATTGCACTTTTTAAAAAGGAATTTGATTCACTTCAAAAAATTGAATTAAATAATTCTAAACAAAAAATATTTCCATTTAATCCAAATTATTTATCCGATTTTAAAGCCTATCAATTAGGATTAAGTATTTCTGAAATTGATAGATTACTAAAATTTAGATCAAGAGGTAAATATGTTAATTCTAGTGTTGAATTTCAAAATGTGACGAAAGTGAGCGATAGTTTACTTAATGTTATTCAGCCATTATTTAAATTCCCAAATAGAAACTTTATAAGTAAAAGTCCAAAAAAGCCAGAAGTTCCAAGGCCTATTCTTAATATAAAAGATTTAAATAAAGCAACTTCAGAAGAATTACAGCAAGTAAAAGGAGTAGGTGTAAAACTGGCAGAAAGAATAATTAAATACAGAAATTCCTTGAACGGATATTATTTTTCCGATCAGCTTTTTGAAGTTTATGGTTTGCAAAAAGATGTTGTTAACCAGATTTTATATCATTTTGAAATTAAAGAAAAACCAACAATTAATAGGTTAAATATTAACACGGCTACTTTTAAAGAAATTTTAGCACTTCCGTATATTGATTATGAGTTAACAAAAAGAATTTTCAATTATAAAAATGAAGTTGTTGAAATTCAGTCAATTGAAGAGTTGAAAAAAATAGAGGGCTTTCCTTTGGAAAAATTCAATAGAATAACATTATATTTGGCTGTTAATTAAGTTTAATATTAGAGCCGAATAAAAGTATGTATTTCACAGAAGAGCACGAGGCATTTCGACAAAGTTTTCGAGATTTTTTACAAAAAGAAGTAGTCCCAAATGTAGATAAATGGGAGGAAGAAGGTTATGTTGGTAAGGAAATATTTTCAAAATTTGGAGAAATGGGTTATTTCGGTTTGAATTATCCTGAGCAATATGATGGATTAAACTTAGATCTATTTTACACTGTTATTTTTCTTGAAGAACTTCAAAGAATAAATTCTGGTGGTTTTGCAGCTGCTATGTGGGCACATGCATATTTAGCAATGACACATGTAAATACTGAAGGATCAGAAGAGATAAAGCAAAAATATTTAGTTCCAAGTATAAACGGAGAAAAAGTTGGTTGTTTATGTATTTCAGAACCATTTGGAGGCTCAGATGTTGCTGGAATTAGAACTACTGCTGTAAAAAATGGGGATCATTATATTATTAATGGATCTAAAACTTTTATTACTAACGGTGTTTTCTCTGATTATTTAGTAGTAGCAACTAAAACCAACCCTGAATTAGGGAATAAAGGGATGAGTATTTTTGTTCTTGACAGAAATATGGAAGGTATTTCTGCAACAGATTTAAAAAAGTTAGGATGGAAAGCTTCTGATACTGCTGAAATTGCCTTTGATAATGTAAAAGTTCCTGCATCGAATATATTAGGCGAAGAAGGAAAAGGTTTTGGGTATATTATGCAACACTTTGCCTTAGAACGGGTAATTATGGGCATAAACGCACATGCACGTGCCGAATACGCTTTAGATTACGCAATACAATATATGTCTGAACGAAAGGCATTTGGAAAAACTATAAATAAATTTCAAGCGTTGCGACATAAAGTTGCCGATATGGCAAGTGAAGTTGAAATGTGTAAAGAGTTTAATTATTCTATTATTAACAAGCTTATTAATAATAAGTATGTGGTAAAAGAAGCAAGTATGTCAAAGCTTTTATCTACAAAAATGGCTGATGAAGTAATTTATAATTGTTTGCAGCTTTTAGGAGGTTATGGGTATATGGAAGATTATCCAATGGCTCGATTGTTAAGAGATAGTAGGTTAGGACCAATAGGAGGTGGAACCTCTGAAATCTTAAGAGAGATTATAGCTAAGATGATTATTGATAAGAAAGAGTATAAGCCTACGACTTAGATTTTTGGACAATAAATTTTGAAATTTCAAATGATAATTATATCCAAATTTTTGATGTTTAAAATTTAAATACTATTTATTGCTTAAGAAATAATTAGTTGTATCTTTGCAATCCAAAATTTAAAAGGAGACAGTTTGAAAGGAGGTGCCAAAATATGTTAATCATTCCAGTAAAAGACGGCGAGAATATCGATAGAGCGTTAAAACGTTACAAAAGAAAATTTGACCGTACGAAGACAATGAAAAACCTACGTAATCGTAAGCAATTCAATAAACCTTCAGTAACAAAACGTGCTCAAAACATAAAAGCTCAATACGTTCAAAGATTAAGAACGGCTGAAGAGCAAGGTTAAATTTTAATTTAATCTATACATTATAAACCGTTAGTATCTAAATTACAATTTGTAATTTTGTATTCTAACGGTTTTTTAATGCTAATAATTTCCTTTCTTAATTATTTATCACTCGAAAAAAAATATTCGCAGCATACGGTTACTGCTTATAAAAATGACTTACTGTCTTTTCAAAAATTCTGTATTGAAGAATTTGATCAAAAAAAGATAGAAACTATTAATTACCCACAAATTAGAAATTGGGTAGTGCATTTGTCAAATTCAAAATTGAGCAATAGAAGTATAAATAGAAAGGTTTCTTCGTTAAAATCATTTTATAAATTTCTTCTAAAAACGAACAATATTGTAGAAAGTCCGTTGCAAAAGCATAAATCTTTAAAAATACCTAAACAAGTACAAGTTCCTTTTTCACAAAAGGAAATGTTAAAAGCATTGAATTTAGATATTGATGAAAAAGATTTTGAATCGGTTCGGGATAAATTAATTGTTGAACTATTATATTCAACAGGTATGCGGAGAGCAGAGTTAATTAACCTTAAAGTTGCTGATATTGATTTAGTTAATGAAACAGTTAAAATCCTTGGCAAACGAAATAAAGAAAGAATAGTACCGTTATTAAAATCTGTAAAAAAATCATTAGACGATTATATTAAAATTAGAAGCGAAAATGAGATAAAAGAATCTTATTTACTTGTAACAAAAAAGGGGAAAAAATTATACGATATGCTTGTTTATCGAGTAATAAATAATTATTTTAGTAGTGTGTCGTCAAAAACAAAAAAAAGCCCACATATAATAAGGCATTCTTTTGCAACACATTTATTAAATGAAGGAGCTGATCTAAATTCGGTTAAAGAATTACTTGGACATTCTAGCTTAGCATCGACACAAGTGTATACCCATAGTAGTTTGGGTAAAATAAAAGAAGTATATAACCAAGCTCATCCAAGGAGTAAAAAAAATTAAATTTATGAGAGTAGATGTACAATCAGTTAATTTTAATGCGGACCAAGGTCTTATTCAATTTGTAGAAAAAAAAATAAATGGTCTTGAGAAGTTTTATGACAAAATAGTGGACTCAGAAGTTTTTTTAAAAGTGCAACAAACTAGTGAAAAAGAAAATAAAATAGTTGAAATTAGATTAAACATTCCTGGTAATGATATTGTAGTAAAAAAACAATCTAAAACATTTGAAGAAGGAACAAATTTAGCTGTTGACACCCTTAAAAGAAAATTAAGACAAAAGAAAGAAAAAGTTAGAGCTAAATAATTTAGAAAAAATAGTTTAAAAAAGTTTTGTTTAAAATTAAAACTTTAATACATTTGCAGTCCGTTAGAAATAGCGGACTTCTTTTATGGAGTAAAATGCCGATGTAGCTCAGCTGGCTAGAGCAGCTGATTTGTA
>Ga0209121_10000256_pt1 | contig 57422 bp, 59 predicted proteins | sample Cruoilmetagenom3_FD_187292 | JGI IMG/M metagenome (GOLD analysis project Ga0209121, IMG submission 187292) | Oil polluted marine microbial communities from Coal Oil Point, Santa Barbara, California, USA - Sample 3 (SPAdes) (version 2) | ecosystem: Environmental > Aquatic > Marine > Oil seeps ...
CGAGGGTTACCGGGACGAACACGAATTACAGCAGCCGTGTACAGGTTGATGTAGGGCTGGGTTATGGCCCGATAGAGATGTCAACTACTTACAGATAATATAAAGATAAGGCCTGTTACCCTTTGACAGGCAAAACTCGATTACATGAGCTTTGCAAAAGGAGGTCCGCAATATGTCAAACTTAAGGACGATAATATCCGTAGTAATCATGGCTTTGCTCATCAGCGCCTCAACGAGCTATTCAATGACGTTCAAAAAGGCGGAGCCTGTTAAGAAAAGTGAAAAGATAACATCTCATAAACATAGAAGTGTAACGTCAACCCATAAAGTTAGGGTTAAAAAGATATCGGGAATCTTGAAAAAGATTGAAGACAACGTTCTGTACCTGAACAATAACACTAAACATAACCTGAGAGGTGTTAAAGTTATTGATTTCACTAAAAAAGCACGACGCACTTTAAAAGAGAGAAAGACGGTTGAGATGACTTTTATCAATGGGAAATTAAAGGAGGTTATTATTCGATAGCCGTCAATTATGACCGTTCACAGTATAGAAGATAAAAGCATACAACCGGCAAGCAGGGCACAATGTACAGAAGATAAGGGGTATTAACATGAAGAAAACAAATAAGAAAATCAGTATATTCGTATTTCTAAGTGTGTTTGTCTTCACTTTTCTCCTCCAAACAGGACCTGCGCGCCCTGATGAGGCAGACATCTTTACGATATCGATTCACCCCAATGTCCTTCTCATCTTAGATAATTCCAACAGTATGGATGAGGATTTTGTGGGAAATTGTGTCTGTTCATGGGCAACAGGCAGCCGATCTGTTGAGGGGAGAAAGGCGCTGATTGACATAGTTAATACTTACATAAATAAAATGCGGATAGGATTGATGTCTTACTCACTTTCCAGTGCAAGCAAGTGGTATCTTCATAATGGAGCGTATTTTGCCTCTTACGAACCGAAATGTTACTGCCCTGATCCGCCGGACGAGTGTGAAGAATACTGTAAAACGGGAAGTACCAGTGCAAAAACAGCATGCGAGACGGCATGTCAGGCCCAGAATCCATCGTTTGATGTAGATTATTGGGACGAAATTCTTACCCATTACCAAGTAGGCAGTGAGCAGAGAAATCGCTACTGCGGTCTTTGCTATCCGAAAACACACCGTTACACGAATCAAACGGACACATCACATTATGTTTATTACAAAATACCGGGAACGCTTTACAGCAGCAGCAATGATGGCATTAGGTTTTGTTATTCATCATTCTATGTTAAAAGCGAGGGTAATTACGATTCCTATGCCATTTACAATACCAAAACAGGGACATCGGATGGTAATAGTGGATATTCTGGTCTCACTGGTAGTGGTGCCTTTAGGCCAACGGATGAAGACCTTGCCTTGGGATACAAAGACTTTGGCAGGAGAATGGCCTGGTATTATGTCGGAAGAACCTGGTTTAAAAACAGCTCTCCGGGCGGCGGTTATCTCCATGTTGCCTGTGATGACAATAATACGGCCAACGATAATCACAAAGATGCGCTCCTGGCAAAATTAACGACATATGAAAATGATGAAACCGGTTATATGAGCTGCACCAATACGGGCAGTCCCAACAAATGCACATACATTGTCAATGCGGGCCTCACGCCCACCGCCGGAACGCTCCAGTTTTCCATTGACTACTTCAATGGAGCGGGCAGTTACTCCAGCCCCATCCAGTACTGGTGCCAGAAAAATTTTATTATATATGTGACAGACGGCTTGCCAAGCGTCAGTGAAAGTGGAACCGGCGGATCGGCCGATGCCTTGATGCCCGCAGTTCTGACAAAACTCGATACTCTGAGAAGTATCTCACAAACCATCAGCGGCACTTCCTATGACTTTGATGTAAAGACCTATATAATAGGTCTCGGACTGACTACTACGGCAAAGACCAAGCTGGATTCCATGGCCGTGCATGGAGGCACGGATAAAGATGGTCATGCATATTACGCTGATAATGTGGACGAGCTTGTATCAGGACTCAACTCAATCCTCCAGGATATCATAGAAAAAGTCTATTCATTTTCAACCGCGTCGGTGACATCCTCGAGGATAACGGACGAGAATTACATGTATGAGGCGTCTTTTGAGCCGGTGAATGATGATCCACTGTGGATTGGTCATCTGAAGAAATACAATATCAATTCAGATGGAACTATAGGGAGTGAGGTATGGAATGCGGGAAGTGTCCTGCAATCAACGGATGCGAGCAGCAGAACCGTGAAGACCTACAAATCGGGCGCTTTTGTTTCCTTTACTATCTCCAATATTACCGCGGCAGATCTGGACGTATCAACAGATGCCGAAAGGGATGCCGTTGTAGGGTACATCCGCGGCGAGTCGGCTTACAACCCTGACGACTGGAAGTTTGGTGATGTATTTCATTCCAATCCCGTGACAATCGGAACTCCTTCCGCCTATTTCTGTGATTCAAGAGATTCCAATGACGCCTTCTCCACTTTCAGGACGAATCACGTAAGGACATCTGCCAACGGTATAAGAATGGTTGTTGCCGGGGCAAATGACGGGCAGTTGCATGCATTTCGGGCGGACAATGGTGCGGAACGCTGGAGTTTTATTCCTCCCAATATTTTACCTGAACTGAAGAATCTGGCTCACTCCTCCCATCCAACGACTCTTACACATCAATATTTAGTCGACGGTCCTGTTACGGTTTCCGACGTGTGGCAAGGTAGTGGTGACGGTAAGGCAAAAGCTCACGGGGACTGGAAGACATTTCTCATATTCGGTGAAGGGCGTGGCGGAAGCTCAACACTGTGGAGTTCATCTTCTTCATGCGACTCCGACTTCAGTTCAACCTATTCGACAACCTATCCTTACTATGGAGGTTACTACTGCTTTGATATGACCGACCCCGTGAATCCCGTTTATAAATGGCGAATAAATCCGGATTCTTCCGATGCGCCGTATCTGGGTGATCCCTGGTGTAAGATTTACATGGGCAGGGTGAAGATCAGCGGTAATGAAAAATGGGTGGGTTTCGCTTCTGCCGGTTACAATGCCTCAGATTGTTCCGGTGGTGGAAGCTGTGATACGAGGGGAAAAGGATTCTTCGTAATTGATTTAAGTAACGGAAACATCCTGTGGAGCCACACACTTGCAGATAATACAAATATGGAATACAGCATCCCCACAACTCCATCTATTGTTGATACGGATAATGACGGTTTTATCGATACGGCATACGTGGGTGACCTGGGAGGCAGCATGTGGAGATTCAAGTTCTGCAGCGCTGCCGATGGATCGACCTGCTCGACCTCAAATTGGAGCGGCGGGTTATTATTCCAATCATCAACCGGAACGATAAGACCGATCTATACATCCGCTGCTGTCGCCAAGGACTCGACGGGCAACCTGTGGGTCTACTGGGGAACGGGGGATAAAGTCGATCCGACAGATGCAAGTGCACAGGAAAAATTTTACGCTGTAAAAGACAATGATCGCTCGACAACCTGGGGAATCAGTAATCTGCAAAACATTACTTCCGGTACGTATGATACAGCCAATCCCGGATGGTATATTAACCTGGCAGGACAGGGTGAAAAGATACTTGCAGAACCTACCGTTTTCGGCGGTGTTGTCTATTTTACATCTTTCACCCCGGATCAGAGCGGTGATCCCTGCACGTACGGAGGAGATGCAAAGTTATATGGAGTTGACTATGTCACCGGCGGAGGAAAAATGACGGAAGAAGGTGACAGGAGTATGGACATAGGCAGCGGCATACCGACTGCGCCTACCATATCATTAAAACCGGGAAGCGGAGTATCTGCGGACCTCTATGTAACCACCAGCGGCGGCGGCCCCGGTGGAAGAACGCAAAGGGTAAACTTCAATCCACCTTCGCTTGCGAATAGAACAAATATGCTTTTCTGGCTGGATCGGCGTTTGCAGTGATAGTTTGAAAAGATTTTCTCGCTCTACAAAACATCCTCCTGTCCCCTTTGCTAAAGGGGGATTCAGGGGGATTTTTTGTTGGCAAACGTCAAAATTTCTTGACTTCAGGGTTATAAAATTATAGCGTGACATTTAAAGTCATTAAAAGTGGAGGTCGGAATCATGGGGACGGAGAGGAGATACTGTTCAATATGCGCATGGAGGGAAAACTGTCAGAAAAGATTTAGCGTTACAACTGATTCTGTGGGTAATGTCCACTGTCCCGATTTTACCAGGGATCTTTCCATAAAGGATGAAGATATTGATGAGGTAGAAAAGAAGGAAAAAGGTGGGTAAGAATTTATCACGCTTTTTAAAAATTGATATCTGGGGTTTTACAGAGGAGTTCTGATAGACGAGTTGGCCTTCGGGCCAACTTTTTTAGTATAATGAATATGAGCATTTAGCAATCAGCAATGGAAAAGGCTTTTAGATTAAATGAAGAAAAAGTTAACAGAACTGCTGGAAGATGCGATTAAAACCTGTTCCGACAAGGGGATATTCGAGGCAGGAAATCTCCCCTTTATAGAAATAGAGGTTCCAAGGGAGGGTTCCCATGGTGATTATGCCTCCAATGTGGCTATGGTTATCGCTTCCAGTGCCGGGGAAAACCCACGCAAAATAGCGGAGCAGATTGTCGAAAATATCCACGACAGTGATAACATACTGGACAAGATAGAAATTGCCGGACCGGGCTTTATCAATTTTTTTGTCGGAAAGGATGTATGGTCTACCCTATTAAAAAAAGTGGATGAACTGGGAGATCACTACGGGGAGTCAGATATTGGTAATGGCAGAAAAGTGCAGGTAGAATTTGTCAGTGCGAACCCGACCGGGCCGCTTCACATAGGACATGCAAGGGGTGCCGTTATCGGTGATGTTATTGTCAATATCTTGAAATCAATGGGATTTTCTATTTCCAGAGAATATTATATAAATGATGCAGGGAGCCAGATGAGTGTTCTGGGAAAATCTGTCTTTTTCCGTTATCAGCAGCTTTTGGGGATGGAGGTTGATTTTCCTCCGGAGTGTTACCAGGGAAAATACATTAAAGAGCTGGCCGGGGAAATGTTTGAAAAGTATGGCGATCAGTATCTTACAGAGGATGAAGAAGATGTCCCTCCCTTTTTTACCGACTATGCCCCAAATTCTATTTTGAATGGAATAAAGGAAGATTTGGATATTTTCGGTGTGGGTTTTGACAATTATTTCAGTGAAAAAGAGCTTTATAATGACAAAGGTGTCATAAAGTTACTCGCAGAACTTCAGGAAAAGGGATATGTATATGAAAAAGGGGGAGCCCTCTGGTTTAAAACAACGGATTTCGGTGATGAGAAGGATAGAGTGGTAGTCAGGGAAAATGGTGAACCGACTTATTTTGCCGCTGATATCGCCTATCACCAAAACAAGTATTCGAGAGGTTTTGAAACGGTTATAGATGTTTGGGGAGCTGATCACCACGGCTATATACCCAGGATGTATGCCGGTGTTCAGGCTCTTGGTAAGGAGAAGGAAGCCCTGAAGATTGTCCTGGTTCAACTGGTCAATCTTTTAAGAAGTGGAAAACCTGTGGCTATGTCGACAAGGGCAGGAGAATTTGTAACCTTAAGGGAAGTTGTCGAGGAGGTGGGAAGAGATGCGGCAAGATATCATTTCCTGATGAGACGATCAGACAGCCACCTTGATTTCGATCTGGAGCTTGCTAAAAAACAGTCAAATGAGAATCCTGTTTATTATGTTCAATATGCACACGCCAGGATATCCAGCATCATGAGATTGGCCCGCAGTCAGAATTATAAGATGCCCGGTTTCAGTGATATAGATTTGAGCCTCCTGGCTCTTCCGGAGGAGATTACCCTGATCAAGGAGATTGTTAGATTTCCGGAAGTGGTTGAAGGAAGTGCAAGAGAGCTTGAGCCCCATCGTCTCACATTTTATCTGAACGACCTTGCCTCTGTTTTTCATAGTTATTATAACAAAAACAGGGTAGTTTCCGGTGATTTAGGCCTGAGTATGGCAAGACTTTTTCTGGTCAAGTCTGTTCGAATAGTCCTGAGAAACGCATTGAGACTCCTGGGTGTTTCGGCTCCGGAAAGGATGTAATGTCCCCATTTAAGAAACTTAGGCCTGAGCGCTTATTAAGGATTGATTGATGTCTTCCCGGAAAGTAAGAGATTTTGAATTCAGGCTGGGCAAAATGGGCCTGATTTTGTTTGTCTTCGTGACCTCTATTTTTTTGTTATCCGCTTTTATTTTTGGCGTTATAGTTGGTCAGAATATTGAGAGCTACCCGGAGAAAATTGCAAGGAGTGTCCCGGGTATGACAAAGAAAAAAATTGTCAGGAAAACGCTTGATATTGGAGAGATAGCAAAGAAAAGCGAAGAAAAAGATTTTGAACTCACCTTTTATGATGCATTGACAAGTAAAAGTGAAGAATCAAGGATAGAAAAGGAAAAGAAACCTTCTGTTAATGAAAAATACGTGGTACAGGTAGCTTCTTTTAAGGATAAAAAGAAGGCAGAAGCACTTCATAAAAGATTGCTGGATATGGGTTACAATACAGTTATTGATAAGATTGAATTGAATTCAAAAGGAAGGTGGTTTCGTATCCGGTTAGTGGGTTTTGTAACTCATAAAGACGCAAAAAAGGTTGCAGTAATCCTGGAGAAGAAGATTAAGGGTTTGAAATGCATGATTATGAAAAAATAGTTCAAAGTTTAGAGTTCGGAGTTTCAAGTTTTGGGGAATGGAATTAACTTTAAACTCGAAACTTGAAACTCAAAACTCCACAGGGAATAGATCATGTTTGAAAATCTTACTGAAAAATTGGAAGGTATCTTTAAAAAGCTAAAGGGAAGAGGCAGTCTCGATGAGGAGAATATCAAGAGAGCGTTAAAAGAGATCCGGATGGTACTCCTTGAAGCTGATGTGAATTTCAAAGTGGTTAAGAAATTCATCGAAGATGTCGGGGTAAGAGCAGTGGGACATGAAGTTCTTGACAGCATTACTCCCGGTCAGCAGGTGGTTAAAATCGTTAATGACAGGATTGTTGAGCTGATGGGGATGAGGAGTAGCCAGTTAAAGCTTGCCAATAGATTTCCTGCTCCCATTATGCTGGTTGGTCTTCAGGGGTGTGGCAAGACTACAACGGCGGCTAAACTTGCTCGTCTATTGTTGGATAAAGGGAAAAGTGTTTATCTGGTTTCGCTGGATGTTTACAGGCCGGCGGCTATCCACCAACTGGAGATTCTTGGGGAGAGGATTGGTGTTGATGTCTACGATTCGAAAGATTTGGATGATCCTGTCAGGATTTGTGTCAAGGCGGTTGAAGAGGCGGGGAAAAAGAATTGTGATACTGTGATTATTGATACGGCGGGAAGGCTGCATATTGACAGCAAGATGATGGATGAGTTGGAAAGAATAAGGAGAGCGGCAGATCCATCGGAAATACTCCTTGTCGCGGATGCTATGACCGGTCAGGACGCAGTATCGGCGGCGGAAAAGTTTGATGATCTCCTGGGTATCGATGGAGTAATCCTTACAAAGATGGATGGTGATGCGCGGGGTGGGGCGGCATTGTCTATTAAAGCAGTGACCGGAAAACCGATAAAGTTTATCGGTGTGGGTGAGAAACTTGATGCTCTCGAAGTATTTCACCCGGAACGTATGGCCTCAAGGATTCTCGGTATGGGTGATGTGGTAACTCTTGTCGAGAAGGCACAGGCTACCTTAGACGAAAAGGCAGCGCGGGAGCTGGAAAAGAAGATTAAGAAGGATTCCTTCACACTTGAAGATTTCAGGAAACAGTTGATTCAGATAAGGAAGATGGGTTCCATGCAGGATATTCTGGGAATGATCCCCGGATTCGGTAAGATGAAGGCAATGAAAAGTATGAATGTAAATGAAAGTGAGTTGGTCAAGGTGACGGCCATTATTGATTCGATGACAACAAAAGAGCGTCTGAATTACAGGATTATAAACGGACAGAGGAGAAAAAGGATTGCCGGAGGAAGTGGCACAACGGTACAGGATGTCAACCGGCTTTTGAAGAATTACACTGAAATGAGGAAAATGATGAAGAAGATGACAAAGGATGGCATGAAATCTTTGAAAAGAAGTAATTTCCCCTTTTAATAAGGTAAAATATATGTTAAAAAACTAAGTTATTTTAAAATATTTCTTCAGGAGGTGATATTTAGAAGAATGGCAGTGAGGATAAGATTAACGCGAATGGGTACAAAAAAGAAACCTTTTTACAGAATTGTTGTTGCTGATGCCGAATCCCCAAGAGATGGAAGATTTATTGAGATAGTTGGAAATTATGACCCTAAAAAGAATCCGGCACAGGTTACTCTTAAGGAAGATCGTATTGTAGATTGGTTATCAAAGGGTGCTAAACCGACATTGACTGTTTCTCAATTGCTCGAAAAAAAGGGGGTCATGGGTAAGCTGAAGGAAGTTGAGGCAGTTTAATATTGTATATTTGTTTAAATTATTTTGCTCGAGCTGTTGTTTCTCAAAGGTTTTAACTTACAAGAAATCAGTGGAGGTTGTTACGATGAAAGATTTGATCAAGTATATTGCTCAAGCATTGGTGGATAATCCTGAAGTGGTAGATGTTTCCGAGGTGATAGGAGAGAAGACTTCTGTAGTTGAGTTGAGAGTTGCAAAGGAAGACTTGGGCAAGGTTATTGGCAAGCAGGGGAAAACCGCAAAGGCTATGAGAACGATTTTGAGTGCAGCATCAGCGAAGCTTCGTAAGAGAACAGTGTTGGAGATCATTGAGTAAAAAGTGAAAATCCCATAGTTTATGGATCTTTTTGAGATAGGCAAGATTGTCAAACCCCGTGGGCTCAAGGGCCGTATGAAGGTGATTTCGCATCTCGAATCAAATGAGATACTTGAATCACTGGAAGAAGTCTTTGTGGGATACGGGAAAGAGAAGATAAACCTTGAGAAGGTAAGATACATCAAAGTTGATAAAAAATCCTTTTTTCTTGAACTTGAAGGTGTGGAAGATGTTGATGCTGTGGGTGCGCTGGTAGGATGCCCGGTTTTAATACCTTTTGATAAACTGGGAAAATTGTCTGAGGATGAGTATTACTGGCGTGATATCGTGGGACTTGAAGTTGTTACTGAAGATGGTGAAATTCTTGGCAGGATTGAAGAGATCCTCCCCACAGGAAGTAACGATGTTTATGTGTGCATCGGTGGGGAAAGAGAAATTCTTTTGCCTGCGATAGCTGATGTAATCCGGAAGATAGATATAAAAAATGGCAGGATGGTTGTCAGACTGCTTGAAGGTTTGTAACAAACTATGATCAGGTTTGATATCTTATCTCTCTTTCCCGGCATGTTTGAATCCCCTTTCAATTACAGCCTTTTGAAAAAAGCTCGAGAAAATGGATTGATAGAGATAAATCTTCATGACATTCGAAGTTTTGCCGAGGGTAAGCACAGGATTACGGATGATTATCCCTATGGCGGCGGCGGTGGAATGGTTATGAAGGTGGAACCGATTGCAAGAGCGTTGGATTTTATAGCTCCTGTGAAAACGGACGCAAAAATTATTCTCCTTACACCGCAGGGTGAGACCTTTAGTCAGAAAGTTGCTGAAGAGCTTGCCCGGTTTTCTCAAATTGTTCTCATCTGTGGTCATTATGAAGGTGTGGATGAAAGGGTAAGAGAAAATCTTGCAGATAGAGAAATTTCCACAGGTGATTATGTCCTGACCGGAGGGGAGTTGCCGGCCATGGTTGTGGTTGATGCAGTTTCCCGTTTGGTTCCTGGTGTTTTAAGTAACAGAGAATCTGCCTTGCTCGATTCTTTCTCCACAGATCTTCTGGAATATCCCCATTATACGCGTCCAAGGGAGTATAATGGTTGGAGAGTTCCTGATGTGTTGCTTTCAGGGAATCATAAGGAGATTAATAAATGGAGGCACAGGGAATCCCTTAAGAGGACAGTTGCGAGAAGGCCTGATTTACTGAAGAAGGTAAAACTGCCGGAAGAGGACAGAAAAATTATTGAGGAACTTAAAAAAGGAGTCAGAAGCCGGAATTCAGAATTCATAAGGGAATCGGAATAATTTTATTTATAATCTTCTTTTATTCTGTCTTCTGATTTCTGATTTTTCATATCCATGGAAAATATTTACATCGCTCTTTTACATTATCCTGTCTATAACAAAAAAGGGGATGTTGTAACAACAGCAGTTACCAATATGGATGTACATGATATATCCAGGTCTGCGAGAACTTACGGTGTTAAGCGGTTTTATATAGTTACACCGATTAAAGAACAGAAAGAGCTGGTTGAACGGATAATCCGTCACTGGCAGAAAGGATATGGTGCCTCTTATAATCCATTGAGGAAAGAAGCATTTGATATCATTGATCTGGAAAGTACTCTATATAATGTATTGAAGAATATCTCAGCAGAATCGGGGCGCAAGGTCAAGCTGGTGGTAACCGGTGCCGGGTTTAGAAAGAAGTTAATCAAATTTACAGAATTAAAGAAAAAAATAGCTGAAAATACGGATTCTTATCTGTTGGCTTTTGGAACTGGTTGGGGCATTGTTGAAAAGGCGATAGATAATGCAGACTTTTTCCTTGAACCGATAAAGGGGTCATCAAATTATAACCATCTGTCTGTTAGGTCTGCAGTAGCCATTGTATTGGACAGATTGTTGGGAGAGAGGAGTTAGAAAAAGAATGAATAAGATTGAAATGATTGAAAAAGAACAGATGAGATTAGATATTCCTGATTTCAAATCGGGCGATACCGTCAAGGTATATGTGAAAATTGTCGAAGGTCAGAAGGAGAGGATACAGGTTTTTGAGGGGGTTGTGATAAGGAAAAGAGGAGTAAGCAGCCGGGCAAGTTTTACTGTGAGGAAGGTATCTTATGGTATAGGAGTAGAGAGAACGTTTCCCCTTCATTCGCCTGTAATAGACAGGATCGAAGTGATAAAAAGGGGAAAAGTGAGACGTTCCAGGTTGTATTATTTAAGAGGACTGAGGGGTAAAAAAGCAAGGATAAAAGAAGCCGACAGAAGGTGAGGCGCCTTAATTGACTTCAAACTTCTTTAGCTTTTGCTCAACTTTAGGCATTTAAATTTGACCATGTACAGTTTTGAGCTGGGTGCTCATCGTCACGGCTTTAAGGTTGTGGCTGGTGTTGATGAAGTCGGAAGGGGATCTCTGGCAGGGCCTGTTGTTGCAGCAGCAGTGCTTCTTCCCACTGATTATAATAATGGGGAAATTCGCGATTCCAAACAACTTTCTCCCAAAAAGAGGGAAAGACTATATGAAATAATAAACAGTGATGCTCTTTCAGTTGGGTTAGGTGTTGTGGAGCCGTCTGTTATCGATGCCGTAAATATTCTTGAGGCAACGCTGATGGCGATGAAAGAGGCGGTTTTAAATCTTTCCCTTACCGTCGATTATATTCTTATTGATGGCAAAAACGGCATAAAGATACCCACCCCGCAGCAGACCATTATCAAGGGAGATTCTCTAAGTATTTCAATTGCTTCCGCTTCTATTATTGCCAAGGTGTCCAGAGATAGGATAATGGAAATATATCATCGCCAATTCCCGCAATATAATTTTCTTGAGAACAAAGGTTATGGTACACTCAAACATCGGAAAGCTATAAGTAAATATGGGTGTTGTAAAATTCATAGAAGATCTTTCAAATATAAAATACCATGAAACGGGATAATATAAAGATAGGCAAAACGGGTGAAGATATCGCCATTGCTTATCTGAAAAGCAAGGGATACAAGATTACTGAACGAAACTATAAATGTATCTATGGCGAGGTTGATATCGTAGCAAATGACAGTGGTGATATTGTCTTCGTGGAAGTAAAAAGCAAAAGGTCAAAAGGCTTCGGCAATCCTGCAGAGGCGGTAAATCTCAACAAACAAAAGAAAATCTCAAAAATAGCATTGAACTACTTAAGGGAAAAGCAATTTCAGGACTGCCGTGCGAGATTTGATGTTGTGGCAATTAAAATGTTACCTGAGGGCGATAAGGTAGAACTGATCAAAAATGCTTTTGACCTGGCATATTGAAGTTTCGAGTTTAAAGTTTAAGGTTTGGAGTCATGCTTATTTTTGCATTGTTTACCTTGGTTGCAGAAAACCGGATACGTCAACTGCTGTCGGCTAAAGCCGACTTGAAACCCGAAACTCGAAGCTCGAAACTATGAAAAAGGGAATATTATATATTGTTTCAACCCCTATAGGTAATCTGGAGGATATAACCCTCCGGGCATTGAGAGTTATGAGGGAAGTCCAGCTTATTGCGGCTGAGGATACCCGCAGGACAAAGAAGCTGCTGAACACATATAAGATTGACACTCCCCTTACCAGTCTTTACGATTATAATGAATTAAAAAAGAGCAGTTTTCTGGTTTCCAGGATTAATGATGGGATTGACGTGGCCTACGTATCTGATGCCGGAACTCCGGGCATATCAGATCCAGGATATGTTTTAGTGAATCGGGCAATTGCAAATCATATTAAGATAGTTCCTGTTCCCGGTGTATCTGCCGTAATAACAGCATTGAGTGTTTCCGGTCTACCAATGGAGCATTTTGTTTTTAATGGATTTTTGCCCTCCAGATCAAATAAGAGAAAACAATTTTTAGGTTTACTGAAGGATGAGACGAGGACGATGGTTTTTTACGAGTCTCCCAACAGGTTGCTTTTTACTCTTAGGGATATAGAAGAAATTCTGGGAAACAGGGAGGTTGTTGTTTCCAGAGAATTGACAAAGGTCTTTGAAGAAATATTGAGGGGAAATGTCAGGAAAGTTATGGATTCTTTACAGGAGAGCACGATAAAAGGAGAGATTACTCTTATAGTGGCGGGGGAAGAAAAAATGGCTACTCAGTTTTCAAATAATGATATACAGACCAGGTTTGAGGAATTGAGGGGAGATATTAAACTTACGACGAAGGATATCGTGGAGATGATCTCCGGGGAAATGGACATCCCGAAGAAAAGGGTTTACAGTGAAGTCTTGAAGCTGGTTGAAAATGCGTAGAGAGCGATTTTCTATTGCTTGCTGCAGGGTTACGAGCAAAGAAGCAAGCTTTTGGAGCTTTAATAAAAAGGTTGATGTTGGCAAAGCCATATATTAAGTTGTGATAGCTTAATCAAAAACGGGAGGACATCATGGGCAACGATGAAAAACCGGTTGAAAGAATAGAGCCTGTTGTTGAGGATTTGCCGCTTGTTGATGGCGCACTGGAGACAGAGGTAAAGGATTTGTCGGATAGAGAAATTCCTGAAGAGGAAATCATGGAATTATTTGATGAAATTCCCGGTGATACAGAAGATATTGTTATTGCTGGAGGTGTAGATGAGCAGGTATTAAGGGAGGATGATAAGATTTATGACCTGGTTTATACCATTGAGGATGCTCCTCAGGATGAAATGGCAAAGGAAATATCTGAAATTGCGGAAAAAATTGCCAGGGAAATAGTACCCGAAATTGCCGAAAGAGTTATTAGAGAAGAGATTGAGAAATTGAAGAGCGGCGAGTAATAGGCAGGGAGGTTCCCTTTGAGGAAAATATCTTTTTTCTCACTTGTATTTTTTGTTTTTTGTGCTCTTTGGTACACACCTGCCTGCGTTGCCATGCGAGGAATTGAAACCCGGATGGTCGATACGGAAGGCGGGAGTTTTTTGCTTGATAAGGAAATGCCGAGAGTTATTGTCCTTATTTTGGAACAGAATGTAGGGCAGGAGTATCCCAGCTATGGTCGGAGTTTAATTTGTGAGGGTATTATCAGGTCAAGGTTTTTAGATAAGGGATTTGCCTTTGCTGATCACAGGACTCAGACAGAGAGGATTGATATTGAAAAATTCTCCAGGTCTGGTGGCTTGAGTGATGAGGATGCCAGGTCTCTGGGGAAGAGTGTAAATGCAGAACTTGTCATTGTGGGGAAAGCTCTGGCGAGATGTGCGGGGAATGTGGCTGGTACCACGATGAAGTCTTTTCTTGCTACTATTACAGCGAAGGCTATAAGGACGGATAATGGTGTTATCATAGCGTCGGCAAGTGCCGATGGGGCAGCTATCCATATAGACGATATAGCTGGAGGGTCGGAAGCTATTGAAAAAGCAGCCATGCAGATGGCGAATCTTTTGAGGTCACGGGTTATAGCCAAATGGCAGAAGAAAGTTATTCCAACCACAATAGTTGCTGTGACTGTTCGGGGAATAAAGAGTTGTTCAGACTTTGTTAGATTTAAAGAGGCATTGAAGACAGAGATAAGAGGGATAAAGAATATTTATCCACGGAGGATGGAGTCGGGTACAATTAGACTGGACTTAGATGTACAGGGGAATGCTCAATCTCTTGCGGATGAACTTACTGCTCGAAATTTCAGCGGCTTTTCACTTGATATAACTGATATTGGTCAAAATAATATTGAACTGAGATTGTTTAAATAGGCAGAGGTATGTGAATGTTTATTAACAGGATGAAAGGTATATTTTCTTTATTAGTGGTTATTTGTTTTATTTCGGGCTGCGGATCGAAAATTCCCTGTCCGGTTGCTTCTGCTGACAACGAAATCGGTCCAAGACTTGTTGCAGTGTTGCCTGTGGATAACAAAACGTCTGATGCTCAGGCAGCCCGGATTCTAAGGGAAAAGATGCTTGAAGAGCTATATTTCAAAGGTTATCCAAAGATACCTTTAAAAATTATTGATGAGAAACTTAATAAAATTTATAAGGATAAACAAGGATGTATGGAAGGAAAAACACCTCCTAAAGCGATAGGGGAGTTACTCGGCGTAGATGCTGTTATGTATTGTACCCTGACTGAATGGAAGACTTCTTTTGTTTATTTTTATGCTTCTACGGCAGTATCCGCCTCTTTTGAATTGAGGAGTGCAAAGACAGGTGAGACACTCTGGAGCGCACATTGCAGGGTTGTAAAAAGGAATTATGGTTTTTCTCAAGAAGGACTTAAGATAAAGTCATGTCAGGTTTATGAAACTGCCGCCCAGGAAGTCATAGAAAAGGCTATATCAACCCTGCCCGATGGTCCTGATTCTGTGTGAATAATGTGCAGTGAGTGCATCCCCCCAAGCCTGTTGGGGGAAGCTTCAAGAACAGACTCTTTTATGGAAAGGATTAAGGATGATATTTAGAAATTTCATGATTGGGTTTTGTGCTGCTTTTTTTGTTTTTATTATGTTTTCGCAAGATGTTTGCGCAAAAAGATTCATGACGATAAAGATCGGTAAGGAAGAGGCGAGGGTTACACTTCTCAACGGAACAGCTTCTGTTATTCCAGAGGGAGGGAAAAAATGGCATCCATTGAAAGTTGGAAATATTCTGAAAGGGGGTGATCGGGTAAATACAGGGTCAAAATCAAGACTGGAAGTTATCCTGCAAGATAATACGATACTTCGCTTTGCGGATAATACTCGTTTTAAGGTTCTTCAGATTTACGGCAGTGAAAAGTCAAAGGTCAAAAAGGTTAAAATTCATTTAACTATGGGGGGGACCTGGGCAAATGTGAGAAAGACCTTGGGCGTAAAAGCTAATTTTGAATTATCCTGTGAAAATGCAGTTGCCGGGGTCAGGGGAACAATATATAGAATGAATGTAAATGATGATAAATCTGTTCTGGTAAGGGTCTACGATGGTATGGTATACGTTACGGGGGGCGGAAAGATTATCGAACCACCCAAAAAAGTCGAGGCTCCACACAGAATTCCGGGACCAACGGTTGTTCCCGGGCCTAAAAAGGTGACATTGGAAGAATGGACGTATATCCTTAAGTCGATGCAGCAGATCGGGATAAAGAAAGATGGAACAGCTGAGAGACCCCGGGATTTCACCATTGAAGAAGATCGTAATGATTGGGTCGATTGGAATAGGTTGAGAGATAGCTTGTAATAAACAATCTGTTGTAAGATATGAATATACCGAATGTTTTGACCCTGATAAGAATATCACTTGTTCCTGTTGTTGTTATATTTTTGATCCAGGGTTTATTTCTTGATGCACTTATTGTTTTTGCTATTGCGGGTATTACAGATGCCCTTGATGGCTTTTTTGCAAGGATATTGAAGCAGAAAACAGTTCTGGGTTCATACATGGATCCACTGGCTGATAAGGCCCTGATTATCAGTTCCTTCGTGGCTTTATCAATTCTTGGAATGATCCCGGCCTGGATCACCGTAATCATCGTAAGCAGAGATTTTATAATACTGTTGGGCGTTTCTGTACTTTTCTTTATGTCTGTTTCCTTTGAAATCCGTCCTGCTTTTGTGAGCAAAATAACTACAGTGCTTCAACTTCTGACAGTTTTTTCTGTCCTTATTGTAAGGTATTTGCCGGGTAATTTTTATTATCAACTGGTTGAAGTGGTCTATTGGGTCACAGCTTTGTTTACCGTTGCTTCAGGCTTGAATTATGTAGTGAAGGGGGTAAGATTTATAAATAGTGATGAATGATTGTAAGCAATCAGCAGAAAAAACAGTATTTATCCTAACTCTTTGTTTTTGCTGAAAGCCGACGGCTGATTGCTAAATGCTTAATATGATATTTGTCTTGACATAAAAACGCTTTATTGTTAAGCAGTAGCAGGTTTTAATGTAGGCACGTAGCTCAGGGGGAGAGCATCACCTTGACGCGGTGGAGGTCCAGGGTTCAAATCCCTGCGTGCCTACCATTTGTAGTTAACAGTTGCAGATGACGAATTGAAAAGGGCATCAGCAAGTTTGCAACAGGCGGTGCCCTTTCTTTGATAATGAGCGTTCAGCTATCAGCAAACCGAAAAATCTTGATTCGCTCTCAGAATCATATTTCTAAAGTTCTGTACAGTTTTTGGGTAGTTCTGCAAAGGTTTCAAGTGCTTACTTAAAAATTATTCTTAAGACGTGTTTTTTCAATCGGGTATTATATCATGAAGCAAATCAAAATCAGCTTACCTGATGGTTCCGTGGTGACACACCCGGCAGGGGTGACAGTTATGGAAATAATCGTATCATGGAAGGATGGGTTGTTGGTTTCCGCAGTAGCGGCTGAGATTAATGATAAAATCGTGGATTTAAGTTTTTCTGTGAGGGAAGATTCTTCACTGAAAGTTATTTATATCAACTCAAAAGAAGGTTTGGAAATACTCAGACACAGTATATCTCATGTAATGGCTCAGGCTGTACAGGATATATTTGAGGGGGTTAAGGTTAGTATAGGTCCCGCTATTGAAGATGGTTTTTACTATGATTTTGACTATGCTGAATCTTTTACCCCGGAAGACCTCAGGAAGATCGAAGAAAGAATGGATGAGATTATATCTGCCGACTATCCTTTTACGCGCAGGGAGGTCTCAAGGGAAGAAGCTATTTCTATATTCAAGGAGAAAAATGAGTCATACAAGGTTGAGTTGCTGAATGATATGCCTGGAGATATTACAACTGTAACTCTTTACACCCAGGGAGGATTTATAGATCTGTGCCGCGGGCCACATTTACCATCTACCGGTATGATCAGAGCGTTTAAACTTACAGATGTTGCTGGTGCATACTGGCGTGGAGATGAGAGAAACAAAATGCTTCAACGCATCTATGGCACAGGTTTTGCAGTCGAAGAAGAACTCGAAGAATACCTTTTAACTGTTGAGGAGGCTAAAAAAAGAGATCATCGAAAATTAGGAAGGGAACTTGACATTTTCCAGATGAATGAAGAGGTTGGACCCGGCCTGATTATATTTCATCCGAATGGAGCTCTGTTAAGGACAATCATTGAGGATTGGGAGCGAAGAGAACACCTGAAACGTGGCTATGAGATCGTTGTGGGACCTCAGATATTAAAGGGTGATCTCTGGAAGAAGTCAGGACATTTTGACCATTACCGAGAAAATATGTATTTTACCGAGGTTGAGGGTCAGACATATGGTATAAAACCGATGAATTGTCTTGCTCACATGTTGGTATACAAGTCTAAGATAAGAAGTTATAGGGATTTGCCTATCAGATATTTTGAGCTCGGTACCGTTCACAGACATGAGAAGACAGGTGTCCTCCATGGCCTGATGAGGGCCCGTCAGTTTACACAGGATGATGCTCATATATTATGTACACCGCAGCAGCTGAATTCTGAAATTAAGGCAATTGTCGATTTTGTCGATTATGCTATGAATGTTTTCGGTTTTGAATATGAGGTTGAACTCAGCACAAGACCGGAGGACTCGATAGGTACTGATGAAGATTGGGAGCTTGCCACTTCTGCACTGGGACGGGCGCTTGAAGATGAGAAGATATCTTATGATGTTAACGAAGGAGATGGTGCTTTTTATGGGCCGAAGATAGATTTCAAACTTAAGGATGCCCTGAAAAGGAGCTGGCAATGTGCGACTATCCAGTGTGATTTTACCCTGCCTGAGAGGTTTGATCTCAGTTATATTGGGCCTGATGGTAAAAAGCATAGACCGGTTATGCTGCACAGGGTTATTCTGGGTGCCATAGAGAGGTTTATGGGGATACTGATTGAGCATTATGTGGGGGCTTTTCCTGTATGGCTGTCACCGGTACAGTCAGTTTTGCTTACAGTGACCGAGAAACAGATACCCCATGGTGAAGAGGTTTATAACCAACTTATTACTGCCGGTATCCGTGTGAAAAGGGATTTCAGGAACGAAAAATTGGGGTACAAGATAAGGGAAGCGCAGATGCAGAAAATCCCTTATATGCTGGTAATCGGTGATAGGGAGGTTGACTCTAAGGGGGTTTCTCCCAGGCAGAGGGATGGGGAAAATCTTGGGTCAATGAGTGTAGATGATTTTATTTCCCTGGTTAAAGAGAAGTGTAGTAGGTATGAATGACGCGATTAAAAGTGAAGAATGAAGAATAAAAAACAGATATTATTTCAATTTTTCATTTTTTACGAGACACTCATTTTTAATTAAACAAACAATGGAGGTGACTTATAGCTAAGAATTTAAGACTAAATCGTGGGATCAAATCTGACGCTGTAAGGGTTATTGATTCTGATGGGAATCAGATGGGGATATTACCTTTGGAAGATGCTCTGTCGGAGGCTGATAAGGCAGGTCTGGATCTGGTGGAAGTTGCCCCCAATTCTTCGCCACCAGTATGCCGTATCATGGATTATGGGAAGTACAGATATCAACTGAGTAAAAAGCTCCAGGTAGCGAGGAAAAGTGCGGCCACGATTCAAGTAAAAGAGATCAGGATAAGGCCTAAAATTGAGGAACATGATTTGCAGTTTAAACTTCGTCATATAAAAAAATTCCTCGACCAGAACTTCAAAGTAAAGATAACTATGATATTCCGGGGAAGAGAAATAGCATATACCGATATCGGAAGGAAGATCATGGAAGAGATAAAGAATGAGTTGGAAGATACATGTATTATTGATAAGTCTCCAAGGCTTGAGGGAAGAAATATGGTAATGATTGTATCTCCGAAAAAATAGAAAATTGTAGCAGGTTACATTTAAAACAATGAGAAAGCAGGTATATTTTAATGCCAAAGATAAAAACACACAGAGGAGCAGCTAAGAGATTTAGCCTGACGGGAACTGGAAGGGTAAGGAGAAATAAGGCCTTTGCCAGCCATATCCTTACTAAAAAAACTTCTAAAAAGAAGAGGACGTTGAGAAAATCTTCCATTATGGACAAGACGAATGTAGCCGGGATTAAAAAGTTAATTCCTTATGCGTAATCCAAGTGCCTAAAGTGATCTAAAGTTGTGGATAAGCATTTTTAACTTTAGTTCACTTCTTTAGATTTCACTTAAACTTTATTATTGTAAAATATCATATTGGATTATCCGCTTTAAGCGGGTCCGGATTAGGAGATGGGAATGCCGAGAGTAAAAAAAAGTGTGAGTGCCAGAAAAAAGAGAAAAAAGATACTGAAGCTGGCAAAGGGATATTTTGGGGCGAGGAGCAGACTGTATAGAACTGCTATGGAAGCTGTTAACAGGGCAATGAAGTATGCCTATAGAGACAGAAAGGTAAGGAAAAGAGATTTCAGGAAACTGTGGATAGTCAGAATAAATGCAGCTGCTCGTATGAATAATGTTTCATACAGCAGGTTAATTAACGGCATGAAGAAAGCCGGGGTGGAGATAGACAGGAAAATTCTTGCTGACCTCGCAGTTAACGATCCCCAGGGATTTTCAGAAGTTGTTAGTATTGCAACAGGTGAGTAGGCAACATGAGAAAAGACCTTGTGGAGCTTCAGAAAAAGGCAGAGGCTGAGTTGGACTCTGCAGGGAGCAAAGAAGAGCTCCTTGCTATACGAACAAAATATCTGGGGAGAAGGGGTCTTCTTACTGTACTTTTTCGTAAAATAGGGAGTGCCGCACCGATTGAGCGGCCCCTGTTGGGGAAACTTTCCAATAAGATAAAAGAAAATCTTTCCGCTAAGATAGAAGATGTTCTGGAGGAGGTTGCTTCCCGGAAAAAACATGAGTCATTCCTTAACGAAAAGATCGATGTAACTCTTCCTGGCAGGGGGGTGAGACATGGGAGGGTCCACCCTATAGTTCAGGTGTCTTGTGAGATATGTGAAATCTTTTCAGGACTCGGTTTTTCAGTGGCAAAAGGTCCGGAAGTAGAGCTGGATTACTATAATTTTGAGGCCCTCAATATTCCAAAAGATCATCCCGCCAGAGATATGCAGGACACATTTTATGTGGAGGATAATATTGTCCTTCGCACCCATACGTCTCCCGTTCAGATCCGGATTATGGAAAAACAGCAACCTCCTGTCAGGGTTGTATCGCCTGGAAAGGTTTATCGACCTGATTCCGATATATCCCATACGCCGATGTTTCATCAGATTGAAGGCCTTTTAGTGGATAAAAATATAACCTTTGGTGACCTTAAAGGTGTTCTGACATACTTTCTACGGCAAGTATTCGGCAAAGACACTGTCTTGAGATTTCGTCCAAGTTTTTTCCCCTTCACAGAACCGAGTGCTGAAATTGATATTGAATGTATAATTTGTGGTGGTGCTGGTTGCCGTGTATGTGGCCAGAGCGGATGGATTGAGATCCTCGGATCGGGTATGGTTGATCCGGAAGTCTTCAAGACAGTCGGCTATGATCCGGAAAAGGTATCAGGATTTGCCTTTGGTCTTGGGGTTGAGAGGATTGCCATGCTCAAATATGGAATATCAGATATTAGATTGTTTTATGAGAATGACAAGAGATTTCTGGAACAGTTTTAGTGAGCAATCAGCTGTCAGCCGTCAGCTTTCAGTAAAAACAATATTTAAACGAAACACTTCTCAAAATTGATGCTGGTTTTCAAGTTTCAGGTTTTTATCTTTCAATCAAAGGAAATAGAGGATGTTAGTCAGTCTTAGATGGCTTAAAGATTATATAGATGTTGGATTGGAACCGGGAGAGCTTGCTGATAGGTTGACCATGGTAGGGCTCGAAGTGGATTCTGTAAGTGAGGTAAAGCCTGAATTTACTGATGTTGTTGTAGCAAGGATTCTCTCCATAAGATCTCACCCCAATGCCGATAAACTTTCTTTGTGTGAGGTTACGACGGGAGACAAAAATTATCCCATTGTCTGTGGTGCGAAAAATGTAGAGGTAGGAGATATTGTCCCTCTGGCTCCGGTGGGGGCAACTATACCGGGCGGTTATACAATTAAAAGCTCCAGGATAAGAGGAGAATTATCTGAGGGTATGCTCTGCTCTGAAGATGAGCTTGGGATTGGGGAGGATGCCACGGGAATAATGATACTCCCCGAAGGGCTTTCACCGGGTGAAGATCTAGCGACTGCCCTGGATTTAAAGGATATTGTTTTTGATGTCGGAATTACGCCAAACCGTTCTGACTGCTTGAGTATTATCGGAGTTGCGAGGGAGGTTGCAGCCATAACAGGGGAAAGACTTAAGCTTCCGGAAATAGTATTCTCGGAAGCGAGGGATGATATTCAGGAGATCACCTCTGTAGATATTCTTGGTCCTGATCTCTGCCCGAGGTATACCGCCAGGGTAATTAAAGATGTCAAAATTAAACCTTCTCCACGCTGGATGCGGCTGAGGCTTGAGGCCGTGGGTCTTCGTACAATAAATAATATTGTCGATATAACGAACTTCGTAATGATGGAATTTGGTCAGCCTTTACATGCTTTTGATTTCCGTTTTCTGGAAGAGGGCAGGATTGTTGTCCGTGGTGCTGAAGAAGGAGAAGAATTCGTTTCTCTGGATGAAAAAAGGAGGGTACTGAGGGTCGATACTCTAATGATATGTGATGGTGTAAAGCCGGTCGCTATTGCCGGTATAATGGGAGGGTTGAATTCGGAAGTTATAGACGAAACGAAGACAGTGCTTTTAGAGAGTGCTTATTTTAACCCATCTTCAATTCGGAGAACCTCCAAGTGGCTGGGGATGAGCACCGATTCGTCTTTTAGATTTGAGCGTGGGATAGATCCCGAGGGTGTGGTCAGGGCGTCAAACAGGGCAGCACAGCTAATAGCAGATCTCTCTGGTGGGAAGATTTGTAGAAATTATATTGATAAATATCCTGAGAAAATAAAAACTGTAAAGAATATTCCCCTCAGAGTAAAGAAAGTCAACGAAATCCTCGGCACTAAGGTCAAAGCCGGTGAAGTCAGAAGAATCCTGAAAAGTCTTGAGATGGGGGTAAGCAAGTCAGAGGATGGGAATTATCTTGTAACCCCACCTACATTCAGATTAGATATTTCAAGGGAAATTGATTTGACTGAAGAGATTGCGAGAATTCACGGATATGATAGTGTTGTTATGTCTCTGCCTGCGATTTCCGTGAGGTCTGACGTAAGTAACAGAGAGAAAAACCTTGAAAACATGATAAGAGTTATTCTTACCGGACATGGTTACTCCGAGGTGGTAAATTACAGTTTTATTACTCCAGAGTCGGTAAATATACTCGGGCTTAACGAGGATGACGAAGGCCGAAGTTTTGTCAAGATTAAAAATCCCCTGACAGAGGACCAATCGATTATGAGAACAGGTATTGTATATGGACTTCTCGATACTATGAGAAAAAACGCGAATGTCGGGTGTTTTGATCTCAAGATATTTGAGTATGGTAAGGTATTCATAGCACAGGAGAAAGGTGAACTTCCTCTGGAGAAGGAGAGAATTGGGGGACTGATTACAGGTGTTAGATATGATGATCTCTGGCATTTCAAGGAGTTGCTTTCTGATTTTTATGATATGAAGGGATGTGTGGAGAATCTCCTTGATGGGCTTATGATACGAGATGTAGAATTCAAATCTGATGATAAAATACCCTTTCTCCATCTGGGGAGATCATGTGAAGTCTTCGTAGGTGACAGAAAGATAGGTTTCCTGGGCGAGGTTCATCCGGAAGTTCTCGAAAAGATGGACTTGAAGAGAAAGGCTGCAGTTTTTGAACTCGACTTTGACTTTCTTGTAGAACACTATACTGAAAGAACTTTTTATAAAGGAATTCCCAGGTTCCCATCGAGTACAAGAGATGTTGCTTTTTTAGTCAGCAAAGATATGGAAGGGGGAAGGATGTTGGATTTTGCTCTTGGAGAGAATGAAGAGTTGCTTGAAAAGGTAGCTATTTTTGATGTATATGACAGGAAAGGCATTCCTGATGGTATGAAGAGTATTGCACTGAGATTTACGTATCGTTCTTCTGGTAGAACACTGACAGACGATGAGGTGGATAATGCGCATGATAGGATAATAGGAAGAATAGTCGGTTTGACTGGAGCTAAAATCAGAGGGAAGGAAGATTAAAGAAATTGAGGAGAGTGAGAAGAAAAAATATGACAAAGATTGATATAGTTCAGAATGTGTATGACAGATTGGGTTTCTCAAAGAAGGATTCGGAGAAAATAGTAGAAGCAATATTTGATGTTATGAAAGAAAACCTTGCACATGGTGAAAAAGTAAAGATTTCTGGATTCGGTAGTTTTGTTGTTAATGAAAAGAAGGCACGAAGAGGGAGAAATCCGCAGACTGGTGATGAGATAGAAATTTCCGCAAGGAGAGTTTTGGCATTTAAACCGAGCCAGGTACTCAAAAAGGCACTGAACGAATAGGGCATCTATCTTGCTACTCATGATCTGGGTTTTACCCGTAAGCCATTAAAGGGGAGCTTTGCTTCGTTCAATCATTCAAGATAATGGGTAGCTTGAAGGAGGGAAGTTTCAGAATGGATGTGGAGATTCCTGACAAATCGTACTTCCGTATTGGTGAGGTCAGCAGAATACTTGGAGTTGAACCTTATGTTGTAAGGTACTGGGAGTCTGAGTTTAAAACGATAAAACCAGTTCGAACAAAGTCTGATCAGCGTCTGTACAGGAAAAGGGATGTTGGGGAATTAGTGACAATTAGGAATCTATTATATTCTGAAAAGTTTACCATAGCCGGTGCAAAAAAGAAATTGTCGAAACTGAAGCGGGAAGTTGGTGGCATTGATAAAGAGAGTTATAGAGATCGATTGATAGATGTTAAAAGGGAATTAGTGAAACTGAAAGAAATGATGAGCTGATGAAAATTCAGCTATCAGCCGTCAGCTTTCAGCAAAAAACAGAGAATCAATCAGGTAGGGGTGACCGTATGGTTACTCCTACCTTTTTATCTTGCTGGTGGCTGAACGCTGATCGCTGAATGCTTGCAATTATTTATGTGATCTTTTTGATGCTTTCAATGGATTGATTTTTTGTGTAATTTCTCTTGTACCTTTTTTGACATGTGATGCCATAGGACATCCGTCGATGATCCATTTGCCTGCAGGGTCAGGATAGATCATACAATATTTGCCGGTAGGACACTCTATAATTCTATTGCAACCTTCACACTTATCAATGATTGGATGACACCTGCCTCCATTAAATCCGCACCCATTCTTGGACATGAATACACACTCAGTCCCGGGTTTTATACTTTGACAAACCATTTTAATCACCCCTTTCTAAAGTTTTTAATTGTAGGTTTTTATGCACAAAAAAAAATACCGGCTGGTAATTTTATAAAATCGGCACCCGGTATTTTCCCTCAAAAACCAAACGACTCAATCTAACATAAAAAATAATTATATGTCAAGAAAAAATAAAAGCTTTCCGCAACAGACTACCGGAATGCACTTGCTACAAATTCTCAATATATTGGATTGCCCGGAGGGATTGACTTAAAATAATAATCATGTTAGTCAATACCACTGAGCTCTCAGTTGGGTAGTGACGGGGATTTGAATATGTTTTATGAAGCACCAATCCTCTTTTTGTGGTATTATAATAAGTTAGTTTAGAGTTATTACAGACTTGTAATTATGGGTGATACGATAGAGACGAAAACTCTTACAATAGAAAATGAACTGGGTCTTCACGCAAGAGCTGCGGCCATGCTGGCCAGTGAATCAGGTAGATTTAAGTCAAAAATTTTCTTCGAAAGAGATGGGATGGAAATTGACGGAAAAAGTCTTTTGGAAATTCTAACACTTGCCTGCCCGAAGGGAAGTAGAATCACAATCAGGGCGGAGGGAGAAGATGCCCGTGATGCCATTGAAGGTCTTGGAAAACTGATAGAAGATAAATTTGGTGAAAATTGATGAGGGGCAGTGAGGAAAAGAGAGTTACTGTATTTAAAGGTATTGGCGTATCTCCAGGTATAGCCATCGGAAAGGCCTATGTCCTCGATCATCTGGATGCTAAGATATCCCGTTATAAGTTAGACGATAGTAAACTGGTGACCAGAGAAATAGAAAGATTCGGGGAAGCCTTGAAGGAATCAGAGAGGCAGCTTTTAAAAATTAAGAAGGAGCTCAGTGATTATGAGGGCATAGAGTCATTATATATTATCGATGTACATATCATGATTCTCAAGGATAAGATGCTAACCAGTAATACGGTACGCAACATAAAAGATAAGTATGTCAATTCGGAGTGGGCGCTCCGAATGACCATTGATAAATATAAAGAAATATTTGACATGGTGGCAGATGATTATCTTAGAGAAAGAATCAGTGATGTAGAATATGTGGGACAGAGGATTTTGAGAAATCTTGCTGGTAAAAAACGTGAAACAATTTCTGATATTGGTGAAGATGTTGTTATCATTGCGAGGGATCTTTCTCCAACCGATACAGCTCAGATGAAGGTTGAAAGGGTTTTGGGTTTTGCCACGGATATCGGGGGTAAGACATCCCATACGGCCATTGTGGCGAGGTCGATTGAAATTCCTGCGGTGGTTGGATTAAAAAGGATTGTCCGTGAGGTCAGAACGGATGACGAGGTTATTGTCGATGGTATCGCTGGTTTAATAATCGTCAATCCGGATCCGGAGATGTTAAGACGATATGAAGATAAAAAGAAACATTATCATATTATCGAAGAAAGCCTTCTTGAATATGCGGGTCTCCCCGCCCTGACGAAAGATAATTATAAGGTAGAAATAGGAGCTAATATTGAGTTTGTTGAAGAGATTCCATCGGCGGTTGCTCATGGAGCAGATGGGGTGGGACTGTTCAGGACTGAATACATTTATGTCAATAGGGAACGACTTCCTACTGAGGAAGAACATTTTTCCAGTTACAAGAGTGTCATAGAGGGTAAAGGTATCGGAGTATCAACCATAAGGACATTCGATCTTGGAGGTGATAAATTCTTTTCCGATCCCGGATTGATCTGCGAGATGAACCCGCAGATGGGATTAAGGGCAATAAGATTTTGCCTTAAGGAAGTCGATTCGTTTAAGGTTCAATTGAGAGCTATTTTACGTGCCAGTGTTTTTGGTAAAACAAGGATTCTGTTCCCCATGATTTCAGGTGTAGGGGAGTTTCGAGATACTAAGAGAATCTTTAATGAAGTGAAAAACGATCTTCTGGCAGAGGGGATACCAATTGCTGAAGACATAGAACTCGGTATAATGATAGAGATTCCATCCGCTGTTATGGTTGCCGATGAGTTGGCAAGAGAAGCGGATTTCTTTAGTATAGGCACAAACGATCTTATTCAGTATACTCTGGCGATTGACAGGATTAATGAGCAGGTTTCCTATTTATATGAACCTCTTCATCCTGCCGTTTTGAAGTTAATAAGGCGTGTTGTAGATGCAGGTCACAGGGCCGGGATAAAGGTTGCCATGTGCGGGGAGATGGCGGGAGAACCTGTTTATACGATGATTCTTCTCGGCCTTGAACTGGACGAGTTGAGTATGAATCCCCTGGCCATACCGCGTGTAAAGAAAATCATACGTGGTTTGACCCTGAGGGAGTCGAAAGAACTTTTGGAAAAAGTGACAACTTTTCCCACGGCGGCTGAGATTGAAAGGTTTGTGAGAAGTTACATGACTCAACGTTTCCCGGAAGACTTCCTGACAAACGAGCAGTGACGTTAAGTAGGAAACAGGGAGAGGTTGGTTGAATGTTGGTGGTGGTTTCTCACTTTGTCAAAAGAAATCCATGTCAATTAAATCGAAAATCAAGTCATGGACCACCGAAATCGGGGAGTATTACAGTGGGTCTCTGTACAAGCATAATGGAATTTCCCTGTTCCGGTTGTTTAGAAAGATTATATCCAGGGTAGAATTAGCTGAAGAGTATGTTGAAGAGCTAAAGGATCTTGCAAAGAAGGGAATCGTTGTTTACGTACTTAAGAACAGGAGTCAGCTAAACTGCATGATCCTTTTGGAGCTTTCATGCAGGAAAGGAATTCAGAGACCTGCCTATTGTCATGGGATTAACATGATCATCTGGCAGCCGTTCTCCCTGGCTACCAGGGTTTTTCTTTCTTACCTTTTTCATTCCATCTTCAAAAAGACCATCCTTAATCCGAATAAAACAGAGTATTTAAAACGTTTAACACTGGGTAAAAACAGTTCCGTTATATACCTCCGTGGTTCGGAATTTATAGGAAGCAGACATACAGGAGATCCTATCATTCACTTGATAAATGCGCAGAAAGATCTGGATGTTCCCATATATCTGATGCCGGAACTGGTTGCCTATGGTAGGGGAAGAGAGAAGAAAGACAAGACGTTTACAGATATATTGTTTGGTCAGAAGGAGAACCCCGGTGCATTGAGAAGATTGATCACTTTTCTGAGAAACTCTAAGAACGCTTCTGTAATATCTGCAAAGCCGGTCAATTTGACTGAATTTATCGAGAAGAACCGAGACCTTTCCGAGGAAAATATTTCTTATCGTTTGAGGAGAGAGCTCATTGGTAGGATTGATGAGGAAAAAAGAGCGATCGTAGGACCGGTTTTGAAATCCAGAGAAGAAATTATTGGAATAGTTTTAAGGGATAGTGACCTTGTTGAGTTTATGAAAGATGTGGCGTCGGAGAAGAAGAAAAATTATAGCACGGTGGTTAAAGAGGCGGAGAAATATCTGCGGGAAATAGCGGCTGATTATAATGAAGCTTATATAGAGATTTGGGATAGGATACTGACCTGGTTGTGGAATAATATATATGATGGCGTTGTCGTTGACAGGAATGGACTTGCAAAGATAAGAGATGTTTCGAAGAAGATGCCTTTTGTTATAGTTCCCTGTCATAGAAGTCATATGGATTATCTTCTTCTATCTTATGTTTTCTACAAACATAATATTCAGTTGCCCTTTGTTGCGGCTGGGACGAATATGTTGTTTTGGCCTTTCGGTCACATTTTCAGGAAATCGGGTGCTTTTTTTGTACGGAGGAGTTTTAAAGGGAACGTTTTTTATGGAAAGGTTTTTGAGAAATATGTGAAAGTATTGCTGAAGGAGGGTCTCCCCCTCGAATTTTTCATAGAGGGGGGGAGAAGTCGTACAGGCAAGATGGTTATGCCCAAGTATGGTTTACTCTCTATGATAATCCAGGCTTGCAAAGAGGTTGTCTGTGAGGATCTGGCTGTAATTCCTGTGTTTATCGGGTATGACAAAGTTATGGAAGAGAAGTCTTATCTGGAAGAGCTTGGTGGCGCTCCGAAACAGAAGGAAAGAGCGTCAGTCGTGATTAAGAGCAGAAAATTATTGAAGAAGCGCTACGGCAGTGTCTATATTAACATTGGCAAGCCGATGTTGATCAAGTCTTATCTTGCTTCCCATGAGAAATCTTTTGATGAGATGACTATTGAGGAGAGGCAGAGCTTATACAGAAAGATAGGGTATGATATCGTCAGTGAAATCAGCGAGGTGTCTGTGGTGACACCCTTTTCTGTAATTGCTTTGTGTTTGCTCAGTCACTACAAGAGGGGTATATCCCACAATGATTTGATGAGCATTATGGACGAATTTTATGACTACCTGGCTTTTATGAACGTAAGTTTTTCCTCTACATTTACCAATAAGAAGAAGGCTCTGGAAGATGCCCTCAACTTATTCGAATCATCCGGCCTCATATCAAAGATAGGGACAGAAAAGGATGAGGAGGATGAATTTGAAGAAATTGTCTATTCACTTGTGGATGATAAAAGATTGAACCTGGAATATTATAAAAACAATATACTCCATTTTTTTCTTTCCCTCTCCTTTGTTGCAACTTCCATACTGTCATGCAGGGAAGATACCATACCACTTTATAAGATCATGGAAGATTATAAATTTTTTAAAAGACTTCTTCGGCATGAGTTTGTTTTTGATTATAGGAAAGATGATGTTGATGAGGTCAACAGTGTCTTATCATACATCCATGACAGAGGTATGATTGTAGGTGAGGAACGTGGCGATGAGGCGTGGATCGAGATAAAGGGGAAGGGGAGAACAAACTTAAGGCCTTTTGCCGGTCTTATACACAATTATATCGAATCTTACTGGGTGGTGATCAGAGGTTGTTCCCATCTCAAAAAGGGAAAGAAATCGGATAAGGATTTCATTAGGAAGATTCAAAGATTGGGAACAAAGATGCATAAAAAGGGGGAGATATTGAGAGCAGAAGCTCTCTCTCAATCAAATTATCAAAATGCTATAGAATTTCTTGTAGGCACAGAAATACTTGGGAAAGATGCAAAAACATATTACCTCACCGAAGACAAGAGCCGGATCGAATCGCTCCGCCATCAATTGTTTAAATTCCTGTAACTAACAAAAACCTAATCGTCTGAAAGCAGGGAGAGTTGCTGCCTTTTTGCATAGTCTCCCTGTTCATTTGTAATACCTTCAAATTTTGATATTATAGTCCTGAGTCTTTGCTCCAGTACTTTATAGGAAAAAAAGCGGGATGCGAGATCAAAATTCTTGTTAACCAATCTTCTCCTTTCTTCCGGGTGTTTCAGTATATGCTTTATTTTTTTGACAGCCTCATCGTTTACATATCCGTCCATACTGACAACATCAAACCCTATTGGTTCAATATCCTGCTGGTAAATCGAGTATCTGTTAACGAGGATCGGCTTTTTAAAGAAGATTGCCTCAAGGAATGCATTTCCAAATCCTTCATAGAGTGAAGGGTAAGTGACAAAATCCGCATGAGGATATATGTCCCAGATAGTATATGTTTTATTGCCATCCGGGGTTATTCTTCTTTCGCTTTCGATGATTTCAGGTTTGATAATCAGGGGTACATTCAGGAGTTTCGCATAACTGATTATTCTATCGTGGTATTCCTTGCCTTCATCGTCTGCAGAGTGGGTAATCACAAGTTTGGCTTTTGGGTCTTTCATCCTGTTGAGTACTTCAATGGAGTGTTCAATCCCCTTTCTTGCAACTATTCGTGTAGGTTGCAGGAAAAAGATATCATCTTCTTCCAGTCCTATGTCTTTTCTTACATCTTTATTATAGTTGTCGATAGATGGGGTTCTTGCTGAGTATTGAAAGACGTTGGGAATTACGCAAGATGATATCCCGGTACGGTAGCTCAAGTTACTATCGGCCTGAGAATTGATAACTACGTGCTGTATTGAAGGGAGGTTAGGAGGAAAAGCCATTGAAAGAAAATCCTGAACGCAATTAACCATAAATCTTTCTCTTTCCCAGTAGAAGTCATGGTGGTGAGCTATGGTAGGAATTCCCATTTCTACTATTAACTCGGTGAGAGCCAGTCCTAAAGGTATATTCATCGGGATGGTCAGGGAGTTTTCGGTAATAAGCATATCGATTGAGAATTTTTCTATGAAGTTGTATAAATCCTTTTTCAGTCTTTTCCTTATATTATGTATTTGACCGGTGAGTTTTGATGACCTGGTGAATTTGCCGAAGCATTTTTCCTGAATTTTTCGTATGTCGGGGTGGTCGAAAGATGTTTCTGGTACTATTGTGGTCCTCTCTGGTTCATAATCGGATTCCCCGGTGAAGAAATAATAATTATAACCCATTGTCGTTAATACGTGACTCCATTTCTTAGTTTCGAGAGTTACTCCATCTGTACCCTCAAATCTTGTTAGAATAAATCCTATGTTTTTAACTCTGGTAAATGTGATCATTGTAAGCTCCTTAATTGTAGTGATTTAAGCTTATTGATGTTGAAAGCGGAGTTACCTACTTCAATCTGCATGAGGTCTTCGGCCAAAAGGAGAGGACCCTGGTAAGTTTTGCGACATTCGGCTTCTATGTCAACCGTATCACATTCAGGGTAAAAATGCGTAAGAACAAGCTGTTTAGCCTTAGCCCGGGTGGCAATTTCACCTGCCAGCGAGGGCGTCAGGTGTCCTGGAACCTTCATTCCATCGGGAAGAGCTGATTCGCAGATGAGGAGGTCTACATTTCTGGCGAGCGTAACTGCGTTATTACAAAGATCAGTATCCCCGGTATAGACTACAGAGGTTCCCTCCGGCGTTGTTATCCGGAAACCGATACTACTCTCGATGTGTTCCATCGGCATTGTCTCAACCTCAAAAACTTTAAGTGAAAGGTGGTCCGGTGCAGTATTATCAAACTCGACCATGTTCAAAATGCCATTTTCTAATTCAATCCAGTGTTTATATACCTTCCTCAGATCGTCATAAAAGTTTTTGAATCCTCTGGCGCCTGCAACCATGAAAGATGTTCTTCTTCGATACGTTTCAGGATATTTGGTAGCGAAGAGAAATGGGACGAATTCACCTGTATGGTCAGGATGAAGATGGCTAAAGAACAGATAAGATATTTCCGATATTGTTGTGCCGGCCTCGAGCAATCGCTTCATGGTACCGGCCCCCAGGTCAAAGAGGAGCTTTGTCCCATTTATATTCATGAGAACGGAACAGGAACTCCTCTTTAGTGAAGGCACGCATGTTCCTGATCCGAGTACAGTTACTTTCAGCAAATTTTCACCTTTAGTTAAGCGCTTAAATGGAAACCAGTTTTACCAGCACCTTCCTCGTCCTGGGACCATCAAATTCGCAGAAGAATATGGATTGCCATGTGCCGAGAACGAGTTTACCATTTTCTACAAATATCATTTCTGATGCACCGATCAGAGAAGCCTTGATGTGGGCAGCAGAGTTCCCCTCAATATGCCTGTAATTGTCCTTGAGTGGGATGACTTTATCCAGTTGCATTATAATATCCCTTGGTACGTCAGGATCGGCGTTTTCGTTTATTGTAATGGCGGCAGTGGTATGCGGTGTAAAAATATGACAGATACCACTTTCAATTTTACTTTCCTTTGAAACCTTTTTCACATGGTTGGTGATATCTATCATCTCAAACCTTGAACCGGTTTTTACAGTGAATTGTTTCATGAATCACCTTTTAGCTTTTTGAATCCGTAATTGGTCTGATTCCAATGTAAGGTTTAGTGGGATATTTTGAATGGTATAAATAAAAGATTACTAATGTTCAACTTAATATAATATTATTATTATAATTATATCACAAAAAATTTCTACTAGAAAAAATATAGTACTGAATATTTTGCAACTTTGCAAATAATACCTATATCTTGTCAAGATAAAATTTGTATGAAATTTGCAAAATAAAAAGTTTCTCTCCTTGTGCTTACATGTGTGATTAAAGATGGGTCTTTGGCAGATCTTTTGACAAATATCCTATTTTATGTTACCGGTAGCCCTGAATATATTAGTGCAAGAGCTTAGACAAGAGGGGATGTTTTGCAAAGGTTTCAAGAGATAATGTTTCAGTGTATCTCTGGACCTACTGGGAGGTGTAAAAAGTGTTTCCGAGAACCTTATTTTTTGTCCTGATTTTTAGCATGTTAATTGCTGTACCCGCTCCGGCCAAAACCATGTATATTACTGATTCGTTTAAAGTTACCTTGCGTACAGGTCCATCTAACGAGCATAAGGTTATTGCCATGCCGAAGTCGAATGAAGGTATGGAAGTTCTGGAGGAACAGGATGATTGGGCCAGAGTCCGGTTGAGTGATGGGAAGGAAGGTTATGTCCTGAGCCGTTTTCTAACCTCGGATATACCCAAATCTTCTGTAATTGTTGGACTTCAAAGTAAGACCGAAAAGTTGAAAAAGGAAATTAACAGTCTTAGGGAAGGTAAAAAGCAGCTGGAAAAATCAAAGTTAGAACTGGGATCCAGTCTGTTTTCCATAAAAAAAGAGTTGACAAAGGTAAAAAAAGACTATGAGGAATTGAAATCAGGAGCAGCCGGATATATTAAAGTAAAGGAACTGAAGGACAAGTTGGAGATTAAAAATAAAAACCTTGAAAATAGGGCAAATAGCCTTCTGGAGGAAAATAAGCAGATCAGGAAGCGTAGAGATACTATCTGGTTTGTCTGTGGAGCTGGTGTTTTGCTTCTGGGATGGCTTTTGGGCCTGGCTATGTGTCGAGCCCGTATACGTCACAGGAAGGATTTCATCAAAGTTGATCTGTAATTAGAGCTTACCTGCAGTGAGCTGCGAGGAGCGCCCCGCTATGCCTTTTTAAGTTTCATGATCCTCATGTATGATTCATTAATCCGTTCTGGCCTGATTTCGCCCCGAAATATCAGTTTTTTTATTATTGCAACAGCACGTATTGCGATATCCTCTTCAAAAACTGAATTGTTTGCGAAGAGGAGAATATCGACACCGGAGAGGATTGCCATTTTTATAGCAGTCTCGAGACCGTAAAATGATCTGATTGCCTCCATCTGCATATCGTCAGAAATAACCACACCCTCATAATTAAGATTCTTTCGAAGTATTCCCTTAATTGTTCTGGATGAGAGAGTAGCCGGCCACTTTGGGTCGAGTTTTCTGTTAAAAATATGGGCTGTCATTACCATATCGCATTCTCCGGATTTTATAATGGCCTCAAAAGGTTTGAGTTCATCTGAAGACCAGCTATCCGTTACATCGACGAAGCCTTTATGAGAATCGTTCGTGGAACTGCCATGACCGGGGAAATGTTTTATTGCTGAAAACACGCCGCAGTTGTGAAAAGTGCTAATGACTACCAGTGAATGTCTGACCACAACTTCCGGATTGGCTGAAAAACTCCGTTCCAACTTTCCAATTATAGGATTGTCAGGGTTGGTGTTGAGGTCAACTACAGGGGCAAAGTTCAGGTTAATCCCCAGATTGGCAAGTGTTCTTGCCGTTATTTTTGCAAATTTTCTTGTTGTGTTGAGGTTATTGATTTTTCCAAGGTATTGTTCCGATACAGATGGAGGAAACCCAAGTTTTTCCTTTAACCTGTTTACTTTCCCACCTTCCTGATCAATAGCGATAAACAGGGGGACTGAAGAGGCTTTTTGTAGCACGGCAGTGAGAGCCTCGACCTGTTTGGGAAACTTTATATTTCTAATGGGTGATTTTGATGGGACGTCGTAGTCAAAGAGGATGACGCCTCCGATGTTTCTTTTTTTGATATCCTGGATTATCGGGCTTTGATCGTTCACAGTGAGTCCCCGGAACCCCACCATGAGCATCTGACCTATTTTTACGTCGAGACTTTTATTTTTTACATTCAAGATGCCCGAAAAAGAGGATTCTGATAAGGTGAGTATCCAGAAGATAGAGAAGAACAGAAAAAAGACGCACTTTATGTTGACCATTGTCCGTACCATTTTTGCCTGATAAAAAGAATAAATGTCTTTCATAAAGATTTCCAGTCTCACATATTTCACGTCACTTCTTGAAGGTTTTGATGAATGGGTTGTTGAAGGAGGTGTGGATGGAACATTGATTGATGATGTTTTCAGCTTTTTTACGCAACTCCAGCGCGAAGCCGTCGCCATTTATCAGTGCATCTTCGATGGCAGAAAGGGTGTCGTAGTAAAGATTCCAACTCAGGCATTCTTTTTCGTAATATCGTTTGAGCATACTGTTTTCGCCCTTTACAAAATCGATGGCGTTTATAATACGCCTTGCGCCTGTTTTAATGAATTCGAGTCCTTGTTCTACTTTGCCCGTATCAAAGAGTGAAGCAGCCTTAAGACCAAAGCGGAGATAGACGACAGTTGTTGGAATGCTGGATATGAAACAGCCTGTGAATGGATCTATAGTGTCTTTCAGCTTTGCGACATCACCAGTGAGCTCCCTGGCGTATGCAGAGAAGTACAGAATGCGGATGTAATCACCAACGAGTCTGGCTGCATAAGCGGACTGAATCGCCTCTTGGGCAAATGCTTCCTTGTCGTGACGCATAATGAGGCCGTCCTTATGGAGATACACGAGTCTTGTGCCCGGAGTGGATAACACGGAGAGAATATACGCCTGGTCCTCTGCCCTGCCGATGAAGGATGGTGTGAAAGGGCGATGGCGGCGGAGGCTGTCAACGAGGATACCGTTTGTTCCGCCGGTTACATGGATACGCTGGAGGCATTTTCTCTTACCATCCAGCCTACCGTTCACAGTATAACGCATCATCATTTCCGCCTCAGTCGAGAGTGCCTGTGGCAGCATGCTGAAGAAAATATATTCATCAGGGGATGATAGGTAATCTGGAAATGGGACATCGGAGGTGAACAGGGATTTGCTTATGTCCCGCTCGTTGACGAGGGCTCCGGCGATCATACCAAGTTCTATAGGTTGTTTGTTAGAATCCATGCCGTGTGCTCCCCAGAGCGGCGTTTTGAAATGTTCAAAAGCGGAAGCACCCGTCTGTTTGACAAGTTCTTTTTGTGGAAAGACCTGGTCGAGGTCTATTTTGAAGGTGGCTTTTATTTCCGGCTGGATAAAAATACTCCAGAATGCGGTGATTGCTTTCAGAAAGGTGTAGTGCCTGCCATATTCTCCGTCTACACCGAAAACACTGAGGAGTTCGTTTGCATTTTCGTGCTGAAGATAATACGCGGCAGCGGGAGCGAGAACCTCGTCTATTATTTGCTGTGTGTTTGCTTCGGTAAACACGTAAACATCGATATTTTTCAGGCTCCTTGAGCGGGCGAATTCTTCTTCGAGATACTTTTTGACAAGGTTATGGAGCCCCCGGTGGGTTGAAGAAACTGACAATACGCAGGTAGCTTTTGCATCAGGCGACATGTTGCCGCGATCACGTTCGGATTCAAAGGCTGCTTCCAGGCCTCGGAGGCCGTAGAGTACTTCATTTTTCTCCTGCTCGACGCCAATCTGGATAGGGTGGTCGTACCAGTAGAGCTGGGGCTCGTGTGTAATTTCGAGAAGTTTTTCTTTAAGGTGATTGCTCAAAGGAAGTTCATCCAGAGATTTCAATGCGGGCGGGATGGTGAGGAGCACATTGGAGGTGAAGAGTATCTGCCGAGCTGGGTCGGTGATCGGGGTAGTATTCAGTTCAGTAATGGTAACAGTGCGTTTTGTCCGCAAGGCTTCTATACGTTCTTTTTTATTAGCATGAATACCGTTTGCTTCCGGGAAAAAGACAGACCAGATTTTTTCGGCTGTCTCTTCGATATTATTCAGATTTTCTTTATTTAACATCCAATTGGAAAGGTTTTTTAGTCGGTCTGCAAAATTGGTGTCGTGTCTGCTCACGCTTTCGATTTCTCCATAAACCAGGCTTATTCCATTTATGTAAAATCCGGCTATATCTGCCCATTCGGGGGAATCAGCCATACGGATCAGAAAGCGCTTTGCCCGTCCTGATTCCGGGTGTCTGTTGCCTGCGAGGGCGATGAGGAAAGCGGCATTGAGTGCCTGAGCGATGCCGGCATTGTCGGTGTGCCCTTCGTCAAATTGCCCGGTGGGATCGAAAATAGAAAATGCCTTCTCTTTGCCGTTTGGCTTAATTAATGCGTAGATGATGGATTCGAACTGTTCAACCATGGTTTACAACCTTTGAGAAATAGGGCTCTTCATACTCATATTTTGCTGATTAGAATAGCTGGATAATAGTTTCTTGTCAATATTATGGTAAAATATCATAAAATTACAATTGAAGCGAAAAATTGGTCGATAATGTCTGCTTTTAACGTTTCATTTAACCTAATTTAACGTTTCTTTTAAAATTCCCCCACTTTTTACTATAAATTTTCATGTAAATATATTGTAGTAATGTGAAGAGTTTCTTTAAATATTAAGGAGTTGCAAATTATTTAATAAAAATTACTCAAACTGGCATGATAATTTCACTTTAAATGGGTAAAAGAAAAAATAAAAGAACAAAAAGGAGGATATAGATCATGAAAAAGACACTTTCAACAATGTTAATTGCAGTTTTTGTTGTGCTGACTACTGCTTCATTCGGTTATGCCGAATATACAGCGGCAGGGGGGAGCACTTTCCCGTACTTTCATATGGGTTGTCTAATTATTGGTGGTTTGATCATCATCTCTCTCAAGCACAAATATGAGAAGATGTATCTCAGTGAAGCTGTTGGTTCCTTTGCTCTTTATACTGTTCTTATTGCTCTGTTTACTTCACCCGTCATAGATGCTCTTCGGACTATTGTCAGCTAATTGGGGAGTTCCCTGTCTTAGATGAGAGGGAACTCGCCTTTCACTTTATTTCTTCAGAGAGGAGGATAGAGAAAATGTTGATGACAAAAGACAAAAAACATAAGATGTCGGCATATTCCCCGGTATTAGTTTTGAGTGCATGGGGGTTTGTACTTGTTATCTCTTCGTTTCTCTTTCTCTACGTAGGCCATTGGCTGGATGAGAGGCTAAATACGGCACCTTCCTTCATGTTAGGATTGTTTCTGCTTGCGGTATTTCTCTGTATAGGAAGATTATATCAAGAGGCATGGCTGAAAAAGGGATAAATGAAAAATCTATCCCGGAATCCCACCGACTTTTTATCTTGTTAAAAATGAAGGAAAGTTTCTGGTCTTGGTTATCTTTAAATCTGGTAGGACCCAGAGAGCGGATGAATCGGAAAATTTTTCCTTCAAAAGATTTTTTCCGGTTTCCGGTCCCATAATAAAGAGAGTGGTTGCCAGGGCATCTGCCAGTTCCGCATTTGGAGCAACAACAGTAACGCTTATGCTTTTACCGGCTGAACTCATCTTTTCCAGATCAATGATATGGTGTTTCCTCTTGTGCTGTTTAACTGAGTGTGAGTATTGACGATAATCACCCGAAGTACAAACAGCCATATTCCTGATTGAGACAACCCCTAACAGACCTTCCAGCCTGGGATGTTCAATGCCTATATTCCAGTTCTCGTTGCCAAAGCAGAAGAGATCCCCGCCTGCCTCCACTATACCGGCAGAGACACCCTCCTTTTTTATCACCTCAACCGCATTATCAATAATCGTACCTTTGGCTATTCCCCCAAGATCAAGCGCCATTCCTCTTCTGGGCAGAAAAACTGCGCTATCCTCACTATTCAACTGGACGAGGCGGTAATTGACAAGGGCTTTTTTCTCTTTATAAGAGTATTTGTAATATTCGGGTTTTATGCTTATGGCACCTATGGAAATATCAAACACTCCATCACTTTTTTCACTAAACGACAAAGCCCTCTTGATAATATTAAAGGCCTTTGGAGTGACTCTGACCGGATTCTTTCCTGCTTCGCTATTTATTTTTCCTACTGAACCGGTTGGACAATGGTGATCAAGGTCTTTTTCTAATTCATGTATGACTGCAAAAGCATTGTCCGCTGCCGCTTCGGCGGCATTCTCATCAGACGCCTTCAGTGTAAGCTGTATAAAAGTTCCCATCGCCAGATCGGCAAAGCGGAATCGCTCTTTTGCGATAGCCCTGACAGGCCCTAAAATTGTTACTGCTGAAAATACAAGTATAAGTGTAATTGCTATCGAGGAACCGATATAATCAAGGTATTTGAGTCGGGAGCATGCAATATTTTTGGCAAAACTTGCACACAGGGGAAGGCACGAGAGGATTCCTATTGTACCGATAACCCAGAAAGCTCCGGGTAATCCTTTGGTTTTGATGGCTAATCCTCCCAGAAGTGGACCGAGGATAAAACCAAGATTAGCAGCCCCATAAAAAGCCCCCATAGTTTTACCCTGTTCATTGCTAATAATTGAAGCCTCGGACATGGATGCCGGTATAGAAATCGCGGAGCCAATACCCATAAGCAGAAGGAGAGCTATAATCCCTGTTGGTGTCTGGACTTTTCCAACAAATAGTAAGGAAGAAGCACATATAAGCATCCCAATCAGGGTAAGAAAAATCTTATTGAAATGATCTGCCAATCTTCCGCTTAAAGGTAATGCGAGACATGTAACCAGGGTTGGCAATGAGAAAAACATCCCCAGAGCCAAACTATTATAAGGAAGTTTTTCCATCATCAGTACGGGCAAAAATGAAATGATTACAGCTATTCCTGCCGTCCTGCCGGCCACTGCCAGCAACAGGTTGAGAAACTCTCCACCCTTTTCCGCTATTATACCTGAAACGGGCTTTCGGCTGTTTTTTTGGGAAAGGGAAATATCTCCTGGAAGAAGAGTCAGGATTAGCAATGATGCTAACATACATAAGAAAAGAGATAAAATGACGGGAACCGGATTTTTCTGATGATATAAAAAACCTCCGAGCAAGGGTCCGCCGATAAGAGCGGCGTAAAAAAAAGTGTTATACAAGCCGAACGATTTTCCACCGTATTCCTCGGACGACTCTGCCCCGATTACTGCCATGCTTACCGGTTTGATGATACCGATAACTATACCCAGTCCGAATTGAACTAAATATATCGGGAGTGATGGATGGTAAAAGAGGGATCCAACAGGAATTAATGTTCCGAGGAGTATAGAAAAAATAAGAAGTGGTCGTGGACCTGTTTTATCTGCCAGAATTCCAGCAAGACAACCAACCAACAGTTTGGCAAGAAAGAACCCGGTGAATGCGGACCCGAGCCAAACACCGGTTATACCCACATCTCTTGCCAAAAGGGGAAAGGAGAAAGAGAATGCACAAACACCAAGGGTGGAAAAAAATGTCATGAAGCAGATAGCCCAGAATGACCGTTCTCCACCCTTTAAAAATTTTTTTGTTGAAGTCACAAATTTTGATACCGTCAATGCTATTTGACGCGAGCCTGTTCTAAAGCTTTAGCAACCGCGATCACAACCGCATTGGATGTCCGGGTAGCCTTCGCAACCGCATCCACGTGAATAGAATTGGTTTTTACAATGTTAGCAGGAATCTTGGTAAGGGCAGCTTCAGTTGCCTCACCAATTTTTTTCATTTTTGCGGATTTGCTATCTTTCAGATGTACACTTTCTTTATGGGAAAGGACTTTAATCTCTTTTATTTTTGAGGCAGAGACCGTAACCTCAACCGTTACAGGGACCTTCTTGCTCTTGCCTTTTGCTGAGGCCTTGTAGGTTCCAGGTTTGTACTTTGGAGATACGATTGCTTTGTTTAAAGCCTTGGCAACAGCAACCATAACCGCATTGGATGTAATGGTAGCTTTGGCAACTGCATCCACGTCAATGGAATTGGCCTTTACGATACTCGTGGGAACTTTGGTAAGAGAAGCTTCGACTGCCTCACCAATCTTTTTCATTTTTGCAGATTCTTTCTCTTTTAGGTATGTACTTTCATGATGAGAAACGATTTTAATCTCTTTTATTTTTGAGGCAGAGACCGTAACCTCAACTGTTACCGGGACCTTCTTGCTTTTGCCTTTTGCTGAAGCCTTGTAAGTCCCTGCTTTGTACATGCCTCCAAATGCCTGCCCAACACAAAAAAGGACTATGACCACGAAAGCCAGAATCGTTATTGAAGATAATCTTTTCATACCGGATACCCCCTTTTTCTCTATTTTTATTTATGTACGTTACAACAAAGTATCTATCTTAACGGACTGTGGATATTATATATATTAGCTTGCCTCTTTGATATCCTTATCGTAGCAGGTGAGGCAGCAGTTCATGCACCGGTTTGCTTCTTTCAGGGCCTCTTCTTCCGTGATCGTCAGGTCCACTTCTTCCACGTTATGAATTCTGGTTTTCGGATCAATTTGCGATAGTTTGATCCTTCCCTTCTTTTCGATGCCGGAAATGCTGTCAAAAACAGTTCCCGGAATATGTCCTTTTTTGCCTTTCACATGGAGTTTCCCTTCCGGGAAACGCATTTCCTCACCGGTAATAAAAAGGTGGATACCCCTTGCCGCCTTCCTTGCATCTCCTACAGCTTCTACCACGATACCCGGGCCCTCCAAACCCGCATCTCCTCCACCAAACACATAAGGGATTGCAGTCTGGTTGGTATCTGCATCGGTGGCAATAGAATTCCATTTGGTCTTTTCCATGTCCTTTATTCTCCGGTTCGTTTCCAAAAAGGAGAGGTCAGAGTACTGGCCAATGGCCAGAATCAGATTATCCAGTGGAATCAATGTTTCCGAGCCCTCGATAGGAATCGGTCTCCTCCTGCCACTCTCATCAGGTTCGCCTAATTCCATCTTCAGATATTCCAGATTGGTGAGTTTCCCATCTTCTTCCACTATTCTATGAGGTGCAGATAGGAGAACAAACTCTATTCCTTCGTCTTTGCATGCTTCTATCTCTTCCGGGTTCGCCGGCATCTCCTTTTCACTTCGCCGGTAAATTAAATAGACCTTTTCCGCACCCAGCCTGAGACTTGTCCGGACGCAGTCCATTGCAGTATTTCCACCGCCGATGACACCCACTTTATTTCCGACAGGATTTGGAACACCTAATCCCTGTCTTTCTAAAAAGATGGTGGCACCTTCGACTCCATCTACTTCTTCTTCCTTCTCCAGACGGGCCGAACTATATTTCCAAGCGCCGATTGCCATAAAGACTGCTTCGTAGCCTGCCGCCATGAGTGATTCCAGGTCGAAATCCACGCCAAACTTCATATTGACTCTCGCCTCAATACCCAGGTCGAGTATTCCTTGAATCTCCCAGTCGAGTATCTTTTTAGGAAGGCGGTATTCAGGTATGCCATAGTAGAGCATTCCGCCTAATTTTGGTTGCATCTCGAATATGGTTACAGGATAGCCAAGCCTCCTCAGGAAATAGGCGCAGGAAAGTCCACCGGGGCCACCTCCGATAATGGCTACCTTGTGTCCATTGTCTGAGGCAACGGAGACTGGCAAGTGTTTACCTGTATTCATCTCGTAATCGGCTACAAAGCGCTTCAACTGGTTGATCGATACCGGATCATCGGCTAGGGCTCTTCGGCATGCCTCCTCACAGGGATGAGGGCAAACCCGGCCACAGGTAAGGACAAAAGGATTTCTCTCCTTGATGGTCAGCACAGCTTCTTCGTATCTCCCGTGCTTTATGTGATCAATGTATCGTGGAATATCAATCTCGGCAGGACATGTCTGCTGGCACGGCGCCAATCGGTCATCCAACCTGTTGAAATGCATTATTTTCTCAGAATCGCGGCGAACTTTGATTGCGCCTGTGGGACATACGCTTTCACAGGTGCCGCAACCGGTGCAAAGTTCAAGGTCGACTACGGGGAGATTGTTTTCACTCATGGTGATTGCACCGAAGGGACAATTTTTTGCACAGGTTCCCTTGCCAAGGCATGCCACCTCACACTTTTTATCACCCCGATATAGAAGAGCCAATGCCCGGCAGTCCTGAATTCCGGAATAATTGTATTTTGTTTCTGCCCGGATGCCGCCATTGCAGGTCAGCAAAGCCAATTTTGGTTCTGCCGCCTCAACTTTCATTCCCATAACTGCTGCTACGGCAGGTGCAACTCCTGGGCCCCCTGCAACACAGGCATTAGGAGGAGCTTCACCTGCAACTATTGCTGCCGCGCAAGCACTGCATCCCGCATACCCACACCCTCCGCAATTTGCACCGGGAAGACAATCTTCCACCTCCGCAATTTTAGGATCCTCATATACGTAAAATACTATGGCGGCAGCGCCTAATAGCACTGCTGCAATGCCGCCCAAGATCAACAAAAAAACAAAAGCATCTACCATGATCAATTCCCTTCCATCAGAATCATTTGGGATTAGAGCTAAATTACTAACCAGCTATAATGTTTGAAACGCTGTACTAAGCTAAGCCATTCCCAAAAAACCAAAGAAAGACAGAGCCATAAACCCTGCGGTTATCATTGTAATAGCCGTGCCTTCCAATATTTTTGGAATCCTTGCCGTGGCCATCCTCTCCCTCAACCCTGCCATTATAACCAGAGCAAGACCAAAACCTAAGGCTGATGTAACTGAAAATACCAGGGTCTCCATAAAATTGAAGTCTTTCCGAACATTGATTATACACACTCCGAATATCGCACAGTTGGTGGTAATCAAGGGGAGAAATATCCCCAATCCTTTATAAAGGGGAGGCACCATCTTTTTCAGGAAGGTTTCGACAAACTGAACTAAGGCTGCGATGACCAGAATGAAGACTATCGTCCTCAGATAAACAAGGTCGAAGGAGCGTAAAAGAAAAACATCGAATATCCAGGTAATAATCCCGGCCAGGGTCAACACAAAGATAACTCCCCCCGCCATTCCTACAGCAGTATTCATCCGTTTTGATACCCCGACATAAGGACAGTTTCCCAGATACTGAGCCAGCAGGATATTGTTGACAAAAATGGCACTAACGGCCATAAGTAGATAATCAGACATTTAAATTCCTCCTTACACCATTTCCTTTGCTTTTCCGAACAGATTCATGATACAGAGTATGAGCCCCAGACAGACAAATGCTCCTGGAGCGCTGACCATAAAGGTAAAAGGTTCAAATGATGGTCCCATTATATTGATCCCATAGAGAGTTCCCGCTCCAAACAATTCTCGGATCGCTGCCAGAACGGTCAGAGAAATAGTAAAACCTATTCCCATTCCCAGTCCATCGGCGATAGATGCGACCACCCCGTTTTTAGAAGCAAAGGCCTCTGCCCTGCCCAGCACGATACAGTTAACCACAATAAGTGGAATGAATATTCCCAGCTTCTGGTAAAGACCGTAGGTATATGCCTGCGATACCAGCTCTACTATAACAACAAAAGTGGCAATGACTACTATAAAACATGCGATTCTTACACTTGGAGGAATGACTTTCCTTAGTGAAGAAATAAAAATATTTGAAAAGACCAGAACAAATGTCAACATGAGACCCATCCCGACGCCGGTTTCCACTGATTTGGTAACCGCCAGTGTAGGGCAAAGCCCCAGCACAAAACGAAACGGTGGAATCTCCGCCCATAGCCCTTTGGTAAATTCCTTAACAATATTATTCATGTGGTTCCCCTTATTTGATCTCTTTTGCTTTTGCTAATATATCATTCTTAAGTTTTTTGTAAATCTTAGAACCAAGGTTGGCGCCTTCACAAACACCCCTGGATGTAATCGTCGCTCCGGATACTGCATCCACCTTACCGCCATCTTTCTTAACCTTGATAGTTTCGTTTACCGAAAGACCCTTGAAGCTATTTTTAAAGGGTTCTGAATCCTTGGCAAGTGCACCGACTCCTGGTGTTTCCTTGTGAGTGGTAATTCCAACCCCGGAAACAGCATCATTTTCTAAATTAACGGCCATAATCATCCCGATATCTCCGCCAAATCCGCCTCCTTTGGTTTCAAAGGCTATTACGTTGAGTTTTCCATTGAAAACTGCCGGGAAAAAATCGATTTTTTCTTCGCCATACTTCAGCTTAAACCGATCCTTGAGTGGATTATTGGTGCATCCCTTCAGGACTTCCATTATTACCGGACCCTTTACAAATTTAAGCTCCTGGTATTCGATCTTCTCCATTGTGCCCATACGCACCCCGGCGAGGAGTGCTCCGGCAACACCACAAATAAGACCAAGGACAATGATCATTTTTATAACATCACGCATTTTCTACCACCTTTCCAATAGCCTTCGGCCTGATTTTATCGATAAGCGGATTAATAAGGTTCATAAGAAGAATAGCGAAAACCACCCCGTCATAATAAGACCCGACACACCTGATCAGAACCGTCATTATTCCACAACCCAATCCAAATATCAGCATGGGGATAAAATTAATCGGTGAGGTCGTATCATCAGTAGCTAAAAAGAATGCCCCGAGTATAACATTTCCTGTTAACAGGTGAAACATGGGTGACGCATACTTTTCCGGATTGGCAATATTGAACAGAAAAGCGGTAATAAGGATTCCGACTAAAAAAGAGAGAGATATCTCCCACCTGATAAATCCTCTCAAGATAAGGTAGATACCGCCGATCAAAAGACCCAGCCCGCAAACAGCGCCAATACCTCCTGACTGCTTTCCTATAAAGAGATCCATTAAATTGTATTTGGCAGTTGCCGCTGCCCCGAAATGCTGCAGTGCTGCTAAAGGATAGGCCATATAAAAACCGGGATCGTAGTTTAAAAGTGCCTCATCAAAATCCAAATGACCTTTCCAGGAGATCATAATAATAGCAAAACCAATAAGGGTAGGATTTAGAGGGTTTGACCCGATACCCCCGAAGACCTGTTTGCCGACAATGATGGCGACGAAGGCGCCGATTACTACCAGCCACCAGGGTGCGCTGGCCGGAAGGAGCATGCCCAAAAGAAGCCCGCTAACGGCGGCACTTCCATCGTCAATTGTAAGTTCTTTTCTGGTGACAAAGTTTGTAAGCAGCTCGGCAAGCATTGCGCAGCCGACAGACAGGGTAATAACCCTCAGGGCAGGCATCCCGTAAATTAAAATTCCCACAATCAAGGCCGGAAGCGCCGCTACCATTATATTAATATTTCTGGTGGATATTCTGCTTCCGTCGTGCCAATGGGGGGCATAGGAAACAATAAGTTTATTATTATTCATTAATTGCCTCCGAAAGTTTTATTAACTCGAGTTCATGTTTGGCCAGTTTAATGTACTGTAAAAGAGGTCTTTTCGCAGTACAGACATAGGCACACAATCCACATTCTATGCAGGAATAAAGATCGTAGCTTTCGGCATCTTCATAGAATCCAAATTCCGCTAATCTACAAAGCAAATTTACCTGGATCTTCATTGGGCATATCCTTACACACTCACCACAACTGATACAGGGATAATCTGAGACCTGGGCACTCTCGGATTCGCTTTGGACTGTAATGGCATCGGTGTTCGGCTCAATGGGAAGGTCTTTGGAATATGTTGCGGTTCCCAGCATGGCCCCCCCCAAGATTATCCGGTCATTCTCTTCCAGAACAATATTACATTTGGCAAGAATATCACTGATCGGTGTTCCTATCCTTGCCTTGACATTGGTGACTTTTCCATCTTTTCCTACCACGGACAACGCCTTGATTACGGGAATTTTCCCGGTAGCAAACGCCTCAGCTATAGCAACTGTATTTTCAGCGCTGATAACGGCGATTCCAATATCTTCCGGTTTCTTTCCCGCTGGAGTTACCTTATCGAGAACATCTTTTATGATCATTGCCGGAAGGGCATTGGGGAAAGTGGCAGGTATGGTTTTTACCGTGGCTCCGGCACTTCCCGCTTCTTTAGATAAAGTCTCGGGGACAACAAGAATGAAATTACTTGCACCGGTAATCTTTTTAAGAGAATCAATCCCCTCTTTTATTTTGGAAGAATTTGTCTTTACGATTTCTTGATTGACAGTAATTCCCAGATCAATATCCATTCCGTTGATGATAATGGTATCAATTTTATCCGGAGTATCACTGAGTTTTCGGAAGGAATATTTGCCGGGGGCAAATTCAAGAAAATCTATTGCTGTCTCCAGTGTTGCCTCTCCGGCGAACTGATCATCCCAATCATCGCTTCCATTCGACTCGATTTTGATACCATAATAAGGTGTTCCGAATGCGTCTGTATAAGAAAAGATACTGGATATCTTTCCCGTTACCGGAGAGATGATATATTCCGGTGAGTCAGAAGAAAACATAAGCTTCTGACCGGTCTTAACCTCATCGCCGACCTTAAAAAGTTCTTCTCTCAATTTTCCGTTTGGGTTTTTTAGAAAGACTGTAGCTTCCCGGGGAGTGGGAATATCCTCAAAAGGAAGTGTTTCCATGCTATATTTTAATTCCGGTTTTTTTAATCCAAAAAATGGTTTTTTGATCATAATTCAACCCTTCGCAAAGATGTTTATTATAAGGTTACATAACGTGACATTCTCCACACTTGACTGGTCCTGATCCCTGTTCTTTGTGGCAATCAATACATTGACTGTGAAATGCTTCTGCCCTGGGAGTCACTTCCCCATCCTTATTATGGCATTCAATACAGGATTCGGGCATCCCTTCCCCTTCGTAGTTATGATGACAATCAGAACAGCCGATATCATATTCAGTTGAGTGGATCTTGTGGTCAAAAAAGACCCTTCCAGCATTTGTCTTGTAAAGAAGCCTTATCGGTGTTTCAGGACTTTTTTCAACCATAGCATAACAGGCAAAGCCTATTATAAGCATAACCGCCATAATGATAGATGCCAGAATTTTCCCTTTCTTCTTCTCCATAATTTACTGTTCCCTTCCTGCTGTCTTCACCGTGCCTTCTCTATTAATAGTAATTGTTCTATTATCTGTTGATACTTGGAGTACAAGAATAAATAGTTGCTCCCTCACCGCAGCGCTACATACTATATGAAGCTTTTTATGTCAATTAAAAAATTAAAGTTGGATATTTTTTGTTTACGAATACATGAGATTTGACAAAAAAGCCTGGTGAATTCACCAGGCTTTTTATTTCCTATGGTGGCGGTGCAGGGAATTGAACCCCGGACACTACGGATATGAGCCGTATGCTCTAACCATCTGAGCTACACCGCCACAACGCCATCAATTTTTTTGCCGATTTATAATATACCTATTTTTTATTTTACTGATCATTGACCCCTGACTGCTGTAATCTGTTACTCTGACTGAATGTTCAAATCGTAGGCAACCAGTACGCTTCTTCTGGTCTTTACACCACCGACAGTCATATTGAGCGCCAGAACTATTTCATTTTGGCCATCGTTGTCAATATCCTTGAACTGATAGTCGGCAACATATCCATTAATCTTTCTCGTTCTCCAGTTTTCCAGCAGACCAAGACCATCCCACTCAAGATTATATATCTCACTGGACGTGAAGACTTTTAGGTTCTTAAATATCCTTCCCACGGAAGACAAATTTTTAACAACTATGATCTCTTTTCTCCCGTCTTTGTTAATATCATAGGTAAGTATTCTTACTTTTATAAACGTCACGTCTTTTTCGTCTTCCTCGTTACCTACCTGCTGCTGGTCGGGGAGTTCGAAACCATTATTGCTTCCTCCGAAGACATCATCACTTTTCCAGAGAAATTCATCACTTCCGGACATAACAGAGATCTTGGAAAGGGGTTTATCTGTCTTTTCAAAAATACAGAGGTGATCATACTCGTTCAGTGCTATGATTCTCTCCTTCTTGCTTATTCCCAGATTATCGATGGTCAGACCATATACAGAGAGTCCCTCGGGAATCTTCATCTTTTTCCCTTCTACATATTTACCACCTCTCCATACAATATTGTAAATAGGGTTGCTAAACGGTTCATCAATGCCTATCTTCTGGCCCAACAGCAGGGGAGAACCTGTAGTGTCAATCACCCGCGTAAACCATCTTAAATTGGATGCCACTTTTTGGAATTTTTCATCCTTAAACTCAAGAACAAATGAGTTCAGAAGATTACGTCTTATACTTGTTACTATTATTTCGGGGATGCCGTTATTGTTGATGTCGACCACATCGACGGCAAGGTAATTATCATAAGGTTTGCCGGCAATTTTCTGGAGCAATTTAAAGGATTTCTCTTTCTTCTGGTATATCATGACGTTGTGATTATCAATAACCACAACCTCGTTTAAACCATCGTTATTTACGTCCCCGATATCCATTCCCTTAAATTCAATCGGATATCGCTTGGTCATCCAGAACCCCCTTCTCTTCATTGGCCGGGCGGCGTTTATGAAATCAGGGTTGATTGCCGAGGTAAATGTGCCTCGACCCCCTTTCATCCTCGTAATAATCTCAGTCTCGCGAGGATACTGTCCCGCCGGCTGCTGAGGCATGGCTGAGGGAGCAGGTGGAAGGCCAAAGGTCGAAGGGACGAGTCCAAGGATGTGATAATCTATCCTCTTTGCAAAATCGGCAATTTTCGGTATCACCTCATCCATGCCCTTGCACTGGGCGAATACACCTACTGATGATTTGTATGAAGCAATATCAACGAGCTTTCCATCCAGGCTTATGCTGTTACCGATTTTTGTGATGCTGCCCCACACGACAAAATCGACATTTATTTTTTTGCCGAGGGCATAAACATCGGATTGAGTTAGCTTCTTTTTACCTGTCTTCTTCAGCGCCTCAAGTGTTGAGTGCTTGCTCGCAACATCTATCTTGCCGCTCACGGCAATTCGTGAAAAGAGCATATCCCATATACCAGTTCGCACATAGTCTATATTATCGGAGCTGTACACCGAAAAGGGGAGTATGGCAACAGTCTTTATCTCTTTCGCTGTTTCCTTTTTTGTCGTTTCTTTTGTTGCCTGTGCATGGCCGGACATTGATATAATTAGGAAAAGGCAGATGAACACCCCGAGGATTCTTTTCATTATTTTGTCTCCTGACTAAATTTTCATTATTATTTCTTTATCATCCTATATTTTACAATTCAAGGATGATTTTCATTACAAAAACTTCTCAATAACTGAAGATTGTCTATATCTTTACTTCCAACCTTGGGCGTTTCTATGATTTTGGGAATATTTTTTAAACGTTCGTCATTCATAATCCAGCGAAAAGGGTTTTCACCTATCATGCCTTTGCCAATATGTCCATGGCGGTCCACCCTTGAGCCGCAATCACCCTGTGAGTCATTGAGATGAATGACCTTCAGCCTTACCATCCCTATCATTTCTTCTATATCGCTGAAAATTTTCCTGTAACTATTTTCAGTTCTCAGTTCGTAGCCGGCTGCAAAGACATGACATGTATCAAGACAGAAGCCAATCCTCGATTTTTCTTCCAACCCTTCAATTATCTCAGCGATCTGTTCAAGTCTGTAACCAAGGTTGGTTCCTTGACCGGCCGTTGTTTCTAATAGAATCTTAACCCTGAACCCGGTTGTTTTTAAATGAAGTTGATTAATGGCATCAACAATCTTTTCTATTCCGGAAAGTTCTCCGGATCCCTTGTGAGAGCCTGGATGTATTACAAGATATGCTATCCCGAGCGATTCACATCTTTTCATCTCATTCAACATGGAATTGATAGACTTTCGGTATATTTCTTCATCAGGTGCGGCAAGATTTATAAGATAGCTACAGTGAGATATAACGGGATCAATGCCGGTTTTCTTTTTCGTTTCATTGAAGGCGCCAATCTCCGATTCTTCAAATTCTTTCTCGCGCCACCCCCTTGAATTTTTTGTAAATATCTGTATCGTATTGCATTCCAGGTCATATCCCCTCAGGAGGGATTTTTCTATTCCACCTGCGATGGACATATGAGCTCCTAAAAGGGGTTTATTTTTCATCGATTATTTTCTTGTGTTTTATTAGACCTTTCGCTTTCCTGAATATCTCGGGATACTTTTTTTCAAGTATTGACAGCATCTTCTGAACAGCCGGAACTTCCGGTGAAAGGATAATGACTCCTATAATCAGAAAAAGTATTCCCTGAAGTACAGGAAGGAAGCATCCTATAATGCCGAGTATAATAAAAGTCAAGCCTATAAGATACCTTAAAATCCTTTTCATAAATTTCTTATTCCTGTCAACTTTTCTCTTCTATGGCTTGACAAGGATAAGGCCTGTGTGATTTGTATGTCAAGTAATAATCGGTGAAATTGCTGGTGCTGAAAATGGATTTATCAATACTGTCTCCAAAGGATGAAGCCTTAAATCTTGTTGTAGAAAAGCTGGGCAGAAATCCAGTTGATTTTTCTGAGAAGATGAATCTCATAAAAACAGGGAAAAAGAGAGATGATGCCTGGTTGGCCGCAGGGGTATTACTCCCGCTTTTTTTCAAAAATGATGAATTGGTGTTTCAGCTTATCAAACGTTCTTCGACGGTTCCCCAGCCCGGAGACATCAGCTGTCCCGGAGGAATGTTGAACACTTTTCTGGATCCTTTCTTCAGACCGTTTACGGCTCACAGATTTTCACCGTTACTGCGGGAGGATGTGCTGAAATATATTAGGCGAAGAGGAAAGTTAGACTTCAGAAATATCACACTCTTCCTAACCAATGCTCTGAGAGAATCCTGGGAAGAGATAGGACTCAATCCCTTCAATATTCTGTTTTTAGGCCCCCTGCCTTGCTATGACCTGAAAGCTTTCAGGCGGACTATCTTTCCTCTAACAGGATATGTGAAAAATAAATGGCACTTTCGCCCCAACTGGGAGGTTGACAAGGTTGTAGAGATTCCGTTAAGGGCATTCTTTAATGATGAAAACTACGGGACTTTTTCCGTTGAGTCCTTAATCGAAATCAAGAAAAATATAGACAGGGCGCGGGATTTTCCATGTTTGATATACCAGGGTGAAGTACTATGGGGAGCTACTTTCAGTATAATCATGAATTTCCTGAAGATTGTTTTTGATCTTGAGCTTCCTGCTTCCCACTCGAAAAGAATTGTAAAAAAGGTCCTCTATCCGGACTACATGACCGGAAGCCGAGAGAAGTAGATGTTGACAGAGTTGCAACAGTTCGGTACTTTATTATTCCATTTAGTGAATGGGAGAAAACCCTGAATCAGTTATTTACGATGATAAACAATCACATAGAAGCCGTTGTTTTTGACTTTGACGGCACTCTTGCAAAACTGAATATAGATTTTCCCTTTATGCGTAGGGCTGTCCTGGATCTCACCGCCAGTTATAGTGTCTCTTTAGACGGTCTGAGTAACCTCTTTGTACTGGAAATGATTGAAGCCGGAAGAGATTTGATTTCCGGAAACAGTCCGGGAAGTGAAGCTGATTATGTCGAAAAGGCAAACAGGCTGATAAAAGATATTGAAATCAAGGCGGCAAAGAATGGAGAGCTTGTTGATGGCATAAGGCAGATGTTGGATGATTTAACAGCTCGCAATATAAAAGCAGGGGTTGTGACCAGAAACTGCCGGGAGGCCGTAAGAAAAATATTTCCTGACATAGATTCATTTTGCGGGGCAGTTGTCACAAGAGAATTTACCGGTAACGTAAAACCCCACCCGGCACATTTAAGAATAGCTCTTGGGACACTCGGCACAGCACCGGAATATTCCGTTATGGTGGGTGATCACGCAATGGATATAAGTATGGGGAAAAAAGTGGGGACACATACCATAGGTGTCCTTACGGGATATTCTGAGGCTGATGTCCTGCGTGAAGCAGGGGCAGATTTCATAATAGAAAGTGCATCGGAAATTATAGACTGCTTACCCATTGATTGACATTTACAATCTATCTTCCCTAACATTTCTGTACAATCATATCCTCGACGAATAAAAATGAAAGGTACATAAAATATGTGTGATTGACTATTGGTTATAGTGAGTGTTATAAAAGGTTAAGTCTTTATATTGATTGTTTTAAACTTGGAATTTTTACTTTGACGAAAGGAGGTAAACGTAATGGATTTCGTTAAAAAAGGTATGTTGATTGGGATAGGTTTGGCTACTTTGACAAGGGAGAAGATAGAACAGACCATAGATGAACTGATCAAAAAGGGTGAAATGTCGGAAAAAGAAGGGAAAGAAGCCTTAGATGATCTGGTGAAGAAGTCTAAGGAGGTCAGAAAGGAGCTGACAGACAAAGTAGAGAAAACAGTAGCTGATACATTGAAGAAGTTAAACATTCCCACGAGGAAGGAGTTTTCAGAACTGGAAGAAAAAATCGAGCAGTTGCTTAAATCTCAGGAAAGTAAGGAATAGTCAATGTTTGTCCGTAAGATCGGTATTGTTTCCCGCACATATCGGCATGCCAACAGATATCGTCAGATACTTACCGTTTTATTTAAATACGGTTTTGGCGATTTGGTAGAAAGGCTCAAAGTAGGTCAGTATCTCGAAATTGGCATGCAGATGGTTTCCAGGAAGCGTCGCGAGCGCGTGGAGGCACTAACCAGGTCTGAGCGGGTACGCATGGCTCTTGAGGAGCTTGGACCCACTTTTGTAAAGATGGGACAGATACTTTCTTCCCGCCCGGATCTGATCCCGGTGGAATTTATAGAGGAATTGTCTAAACTTCAGGACAATGTACCCTCGTTTCCATTTTTTCAGGTTAAAGAGATCATTGAGACTGAGTTGAAATCTCCGATGGAAGAGACATTTCAGCAATTTGAAGAAGTCCCTCTGGCGGCGGCTTCTATCGGTCAGGTCCATCGAGCACGGCTTAAGAGTGGAGAAGATATTATTGTTAAAGTTCAGCGTCCCGGTATTCGTAAAACTATTGAGGTGGATTTGGAAATATTGCTCCATTTGGCTGTTTTGATAGAAAGGCATGTTGAAGAGTGGGGAATATATCATCCTACCAGGATAGTTGAAGAATTTTCACGTACCCTGGAGAGGGAAATCGATTATACTGTGGAAGCTTCAAACACAGAAAGGTTTGCCCGGCAGTTTATTGGTAATTCATCGGTTTATGTGCCACGTGTTTTCAGGGAAGCAACAACCAAATGTATTCTCACTATGGAGTATGTAGATGGAGTAAAGGCATCCGAGTTAGACAGGTTGGCGAAGAGGGGTTTTGACAGGAAGGTAATAGCCTCTCGTGGGGCAGATTTAATTCTTGAGCAGGTATTTAAATACGGATTTTTTCATGCCGATCCTCATCCGGGGAATATCTTTATTCTACCGGATAATGTTATCTGTTATCTTGATTTCGGAATGATGGGACGAGTCGACCGATATGCAAGGGAGGATTTTGCTGACGTTGTATATGGTTATGTCAGCAGAGATGAGTCCAAAATCGCGGATGCACTTTTAAGGATTGTAGAGTGGGATAAAGAACCTGACCGCCGTGTCCTTGAAAGAGATATAGCTGATTTTGTGGAATTGTATCTATATAAGCCTCTTAAGGAGTTGCGTATAGAAGATCTTCTTCATCAATTGCTTGAATTGATTCAGCGTCACCAGATGCAGCTTCCACCGGATATGTTCCTTATGGTTAAGGCTTTAGCTCAGGTTGAAGGATTGGGTCTGGTACTTGATCCCGATTTTGACATGACCGAAAAGGCCACCCCTTTTGTTAAGCGCCTCAAGTTGGAACGTCTTTCCCCGAAACGGGTAGTGGGGGATTTTTTATATTCAGGAGGGGAGCTTGTTCAGCTTTTAAAGGAGATCCCCGGAGAACTGCGGGATATCCTGAAGCAGGTAAGAGAGGGGAAAACCAGTATAGGGTTTGAGCATAAAGGTCTTGAAAAATTTATATTTGAAATGGACAGATCATCAAATCGAATTGCCTTTGCACTTGTTGTTGCCTCACTTATTGTTGGATCATCCCTTATAATCAGGTCAAATTTGGGACCTTTCCTTTTTGGGTTTCCTGTAGTGGGTATTGCCGGGTTCAGCATTGCCGGTGTTTTCGGAATATGGCTGCTAATATCGATCCTCCGTTCAGGGAGGATGTAAAAAAGTCAGGTTTTGACAGTTCTCTAATTTATAAGTAAATCTATTGAGACTCTCACAAAAATGCCATAAAAGCGCATCCTGGAAGAAGTTAAGCTATTACTGTAGCTACTGTAGCGCAAAGCTTTAGCTTTGCTCAGTATATAGCAGCCCTAAAGGGCTCTACTGCTTTCCCCTGAAAATTTTAGCCTCACACCTTAATATTGTTGTGAAGCGGTCTATTTTTTCTTGACATTTCAATAAAAATTTTCATAATATGACGTCACATTCATAATATGACGTTTTGTTCTTTATTTGTCCGAGAAGGACACTATAAGCGGAGGTCAATAATGAGTGCGCCAGGCCAAGCTGGCAATTTCTTGTCGGTTAAAGTCCGACATAGACAAAGGATAGCCACCAGTCTATCACCAAAGGTGCATTTGCGGAGGTAACGAAGTAAATGAAGCCACCGGAAGGGATGTACCAGACCGCAACGAAAGTGAAGGTATTGAGCCCCGAAATTTACAACATTGAAGAGGCCGACAGTTTTCATTTGCTGGAAGGCAGCATGAGCTACACCGCAATGGCGAGGAGTAGTTCACTCTTCCGGGGTCTGAGGCCGTGGTATGGTACAGAAAGGAAATTGTCGGAACCTGGGAGACCCCTACTGCTTCCGCGAGAGCGGATACCTGGAAACAATCTGGAGAGGAGAGGATTCAGGGATGGCAGTGCGGGAGTCGGACTAATTCATAGTGTGTGCTGGGCAGCACACTGATCAGGAGGGTTAAAGTCCCTCTGGTTCTTGGATGAGGAGAGCCATATCCAAAAGCGGGGGTAATTCCTCGCTGGCCGAAACAATTGTTTCGGAGGGCAGGGTGCCTACCGTGAGGTAGGATCTGAAGGGTTTGAGGAGAAGTACCGGGCCGTAATCGAGGGAGCTATCCCATTGATGAACTGGTCGGCCAAAGGTGGGGCAAGGTCGAGCCTGCACTATGGAGGCGAAGGCGTTCTCATCCACCCACCGCACCAAGGTGTTTGCGGACGGCACGATACGGAAGATCAGAGTGTGACCCCAGGAGGACTCACATGTTTCCTGAGTGGCATCAGGATAAGTGACCCTATAAGCGTAATGCGAAGTGGGAAGCGATGGCATGTGAGTAGTCGGACAACCGAATAGTACCTGAAGCACGACGAAAGCCGTGTGATCCCAAATGGGGACAACTGAGTGAGTTGGGGAAGGCGGTTGGCAAGGGTAGTTGGTGAAAGACAGTGTGACGAGAGGAGTAAGGCAGTTGTCAAGGAACAGTTCCATAAGTGAAAAACCCATAGGGCAACAGCCGAGGAGACTCGCAGATTGGCTCAATCCGACAGGTGCACGGAAGGTTCACTCATTGGTGGACAAGATTTACAAGATGAAGAATTTGGAGTTGGCGTGGGAGAAGGTGAGACGTAATAAGGGAAGCGGGGGGATAGACGGTCAGAGCATCAAATCGTTTGAGGAAAAGCTTGAGTTGAACCTTGAGCGGTTGCATAGAGAGCTCAAATCTGAGAGCTATCAGCCCCTGCCGGTGCGTCGACACATGATCCCGAAGCCCGGCCAGCCTGGGAAGAAGCGGCCGTTGGGTATTCCAACAATCTACGATCGTGTGTGTCAGCAAGCGCTGCTGAACAGGGTAGAACCGATCTTCGACCCGGTATTTGACGAAGCCAACTTTGGATACCGGAAAGGCAGGTCACCAAAGGATGCGCTCCGCAAGGTGTGGACAGAAATCAAGACCGGAAATGAATGGGTCGTTGATGCCGATCTGAAGGATTTCTTTGGATCTGTCGATCACGACAAACTGATGGTCCTGGTTAACCAGCGGATATCGGATGGCAGGGTGCTCAGGCTAATAGAGAGCATGTTGAAAGCCGGAGTCTATGAGGCTGGAAAGAGACTTCCCACTGAGCAGGGTACACCGCAGGGAGGGGTAATTTCTCCACTGCTTAGCAACATTCTCTTGACTCCGTTTGACCGGGAGATGAGGAGGAAGGGGTATAGACTCACCAGGTGGGCGGATGATTGGGTGCTCACCTGCAAGAGTAGGGCCGAGGCAAAAGCTGCGATGAACATCGCCAAGAAGATATTGGCGAAACTCGGGGTTGTTTTAAACCCTGAGAAAACCCGTATTGTCCATGTGAGATATGGGTTTGAGTTTTTGGGGTACAAGATAAAGCGGGGAAGTCGCCCGCTTAAGTTGTCCCATGACAAGATTCGGAGCGGTGCCAAGAAGATGAGTCTGTATGCGTTTCCTCGGGACAAGTCGATTAAGCACTTTAAGGAGCAAATACGCAAAGGAACGCGAAGGAAAGCGCCGATAAGTGTTGAAATGTTGATAGAACAACTCAACCCGGTCATTCGCGGGTGGGGCAATTACTATTGCAAAGCCCACGTCCGCAAGCTCTTCAATCGATTGGATCGGTGGATAGTGCGTCGCATATGGTCATATAGATGTAAAAGATGGCGAAATGCGGGCTGGAAAATCTTGCCGGAATCGGCCCTCTATGGAGAAATGGGCCTTGTGAAGCTTATCTCACTGATACCGACCATTGCACTGCCTTACAAAGGTACCTTTGTGAAAGCCGGATACGGGAAAACCGTACGTCCGGTTTGAGCGGCGGACGGTGGCTAGCCTTCGGGCGCCACCTCCGACCCGACA